>JAEEGK010001697.1_pt1 | contig 55179 bp, 52 predicted proteins | sample 8958771 | NCBI WGS metagenome assembly JAEEGK01 (sample SAMN16246547, study PRJNA631951) | gut metagenome | biome: gut microbiome; feature: rumen; material: SC-attached | host: Bos | place: Iran: Karaj | collected 2018-10 | reverse complement strand
GATTTCAGTTGTGAACCTAAGAAGATAGTAGAACCCGCTAAGCTCAGCACCAAGGACGCTATGGACTATGCTAACCACGGCGGTGAACTCATTAAGACCGAAGGTACTGTAACAAGAGTACTTGTTGATAACGGCGTATTAAGTGAGTTCTGGGTTAAGGACGCTTCCGGTGCTGAAGCCGCAATCTTTATAGACGGTTACATCACCAGCGGTACCACAGGCAAGAACATCCTTGCAGACAGCGTTAAGGTAGGTTCCTACGTAAGCGGAGTCGGTATCCTTTACATGCATCCCGAAGGCGATTCGGATGTATCGGTACCGGTACTCAGAGTACGTGACTGTGATGAAATCACTGTCAGAACAGAACCCGAAGTTAAGAATGGTATCGTAGAGACCGAAGACGGCCTTTACTACTACGTAAACGATAAAAAGACCTATGCAGGACTTCTCGACATCGATGGTGCTTTCTACTACGCAATGGGCGGCGGTGCCATCGCAAGAGGCCACTACTATGTAACTCACGGTAACGGAATCATGGATAAGTGCCACGCAGACTTCGACGAAGTAACCGGTAAGATGCTTATCAACGGTATCAAGAAGGTATACGGCGAAGACAGATATTATAAGAACGGTGATTTACAAAAGAATGCGGGCGTTGTCAGAGTAGGTGCATACTACTATTACGTTGACGAAGAAGGTAAGATTGTTAAGACTCCTACTGTTGAAGTAACCAAGACAAACGGTTTGCTTTCCGCAGGTACTTATAAGACAGGTAATAACGGTATTCTTATCCTTGACGGTGTTCTTACGGTAAACGGCAAGAAGTTATACTACAAGAACAACAAGATCGGCCACAGAGCAGGTCTTGTAGAGGATAACGGAGACTTCTACTACGTAATCGAGAACGGCGAGCTTGCAACAGGATTTGTAACCGTAAGCAAGACCAACGGTCTTAAGGACTACGGTGTATACGAATTCGACGCAGACGGCAAGATGATCGTAGACAAGAACGGATTCTATGATGAAAAGGGCTCAACCTTCTACTATGAGAACGGCAAGCGTACATACGCAGGTCTTATCGAAGTAGACGGCGACCTCTACTACGTAGCAGGCGACTGCAAGGTAGTTAAGGGCAAGAGCTACTACATCACCCACACCAACGGACTTATCGCCAAGAGTACTCACGCAGTATTCGACGAGAACGGTAAGCTTGTAAGATTTGGTAAGAAATAAGCGATAGCGGATTGGAGGGGTCGAGTAATCGGCCTCTCTTTCTTTTGCTGTAAAAGTTTGTTTTTTTTGCTGCCCGAATGTGGTACAGTAAGTAAAAGAAAAACATATGGGAGTGAGACTGTATGACTAAAGTATTTATCGACGGAAGCGAAGGCACCACGGGACTTCGCATTAATGAGCGTTTTGAGAAGCGCGATGATATTGAGATTTTAAAGATTTCCCCGGAACTCAGAAAAGACCCCGCGGAGATTAAGAGACTTATAAATGAATCCGACGTGACATTCTTGTGCCTTCCCGACCAGGCGGCTATTGAGGCGGCTGAGATGGTGGACAATGACAAGACTGTTATTATCGATGCGTCAACCGCGCACAGAACTCTTCCCGACTGGGCTTACGGTTTCCCGGAGTTATCCCCGGAACACAGGGCTAAGATTAAGAACGGTCGCAAGATTGCGGTTCCCGGTTGCTATGCTTCGGGCTTTATAGCTGTTGCGTATCCTTTGGTTCAAGAAGGCATTATGCCTGCGGACTATCCTGTGTCGGTATTTGCGGCTTCGGGTTACAGCGGCGGTGGCAAGAAACTTATTGCGGCTTATGAAGAAGAGGGACGCGATGCCAAGTTTGATTCCGCAAGAATGTATGCCTGGACTCAGTCTCACAAGCATTTAAAGGAAATGAAGGCTATTACGGGACTTAAGAGAGAGCCGTTGTTTGCTCCTTTTACCACCAATTACCACAGCGGTATGATAGTGCAGGTTCCGATTTTCACAGATTTGTTGAGCGTTAAGAAGACACCTGAAGAAATCAGGGATTTCTATGCGCGTTATTACGAAGGCGAGAAGTTTATTAAGGTAATGCCTTTCGGCGCAGATGTTGAGGCAGGCGGTGCACTTTTCTCAAGCGAGTGTGCGGGCTGGGACGGAATGCGCATTTATGTAACGGGTAATGAAGACAGAGTTGTGGTTGCAACAAGCTTTGATAACCTTGGAAAGGGTGCATCCGGTGCGGCTATTCAGTGCCTTAACATAGTTCTTGGTTGCGACGAAGCAAAGGGGCTTAATCTGTAATGAGCGGTAAATTATATGTGGTGGCTACTCCCATAGGCAATCTTTCGGATTTCTCGGAGAGAGCGATTGAAACGCTTAGATCCGTTGACCTGATTGCGGCGGAGGACACACGCAATACAATTAAATTACTGACACATTTCGACATTCACACCCCTCAGACTGCCAATCACAAGTTTAACGAGCGTCAGGCGGTAGACAGACTAGTACGCGAGATTCTCGACGGAAAGTCTATTGCGGTGGTGTCAGATGCGGGAACTCCCTGCATTAACGACCCGGGATTCATCCTCGTGGAGGCTTGCGCAGAGGCGGGCATCGAGGTGGTAGGTGTGCCGGGATGCTGCGCTGCGGCTACGGTTGTGTCGGTGTCGGGGCTTCCTTCGGAAAGTTTTCTTTTTATGGGATTCTTCCCGAGAGAGAAGAAAGATGCCGAGAAGCTTTTTGATTATATAGGCAATAACAAGTCGGAATTATATATTTTTTATGAGTCGCCGAAGCGTATAATTGATACGATGGAGCTTCTTTCGGAGGCGTTTCCGGAGGCTAAGGTTGCGCTTTGCAACGACCTTACCAAGACTTTCGAGCGCATTTATCGCGGTACTCCCGCAGAGGTACTTGCAGACTTAAAGGCCAATCCCAATGCGGAAAAGGGCGAGTATGCTTTTGCCATGTATGTGGAGGCGGTGGAGAAGGCGGAAGATGAGAATGCACTTTCCCTTGAGGCTATGCTTACCGATGTGTGCGTGAAGCGCGGATGTACGCTTAAGGAGGCCATAAGTCTTCTTTCGACGGATAAGACTGCGAGCCCTACAGGTAAGATTCCTGCGTCCAAGAAAGAACTTTATCAGGCGTCGCTTAACTTAAAAGAATTGTTCTAGGCGGCAAGATTAATAGAATTTTAAAATTATTTACAGTATATTGGGAGGTATTATATGGCAGAATTATGCATGTGTTATCCGGGAGGCCTTCACAAGGCACTCACCTTAAGCTACGATGACGGCGTCGAGCAGGATAAGAAGCTTATAGATATAATGGTTAAATACGGCCTTAAGGGCACATTTAACCTTAACAGCGGAATTTACGCGGCAGAGGGAACGGTTTATCCCGAGGGTACCATTCACAGAAGAATGCCCAAGTCCGAGATTGACAAGCTCTATATTCAGAACGGTATGGAGGTTGCGACTCACGGCTATACACATCCTTTCCTTAACCGCATCCCGCCCCACGTAGCGACCAAGGAAATCATGGAAGACAGAAGAACCCTTGAGGAGCAGTTTAACTGTGTCGTAAGAGGACACGCTTATCCCTTCGGATGCTTTAACGACACCGTTGTGGATATTTTAAAGCAGTGCGGAATCGTGTACGCGCGTACGGTTCGTTCCACGCACTGGTTCAATCCTCCGGAAGACTGGTTAAGACTCGATCCTACATGTCACCACGACGATCCCGAGCTTTTCAATCTTTGCGATAAGTTCCTGTCTATGAAAGGTGACTGGGGCTATCCTCAGATATTCTATCTCTGGGGTCACGCTTACGAATTCGAGGCCAATAACAACTGGGACAGAATCGAGAGGTTCGGCGAGCTTATGGGCGGCCACGACGATATCTGGTATGCCACCAACATCGAGATTTACAATTATCTTGAGTGCTGCAAGCAGCTTAGATTCACCGCTGACGTTACCATGGTCGAGAACCCTACGGCAATCGATATCTGGTTTACTTACGATAACAAGCCTTATATGGTTAAGGCGGGCGAGACGCTTAAAATCGGGTAACACCGCATAGGGCAATAGAGTCGTGTGCGAATCGGAATGATATAAAGGAGATTTTTAGATGAAAATACTTGTTACGGGCGGAGCCGGATATATTGGCTCTCATACGGTAGTTGAACTGCAGAACGCGGGTTATGATGTGGTTGTTGTAGATAACCTCAGTAACTCTTCCGAGAAGTCTCTCGACAGAGTGGCTCAGATTACAGGCAAGAAGGTTTCTTTTTACAAGTGCGATATCTTGGACAGAGAGAAGCTTGATGAAATCCTGGCCAAAGAAAAAGTTGACGCCTGCATTCACTTCGCAGGACTTAAGGCAGTAGGCGAATCTGTTGCCAAGCCTTGGGAATACTACGAGAACAATATTGCGGGAACCCTTACTCTTGTGGATGTTATGAGAAAGCACGGAGTTAAGAACATTATCTTTTCTTCCTCATCGACCGTATACGGCGACCCTGCATTCATTCCGATTACCGAGGAATGCCCCAAGGGCGTCTGCACCAATCCTTATGGCTGGACCAAGTCCATGCTTGAGCAGATTCTTTCGGATATTCAGAAGGCCGACAATGAGTGGAATGTTATCCTGCTTAGATACTTTAACCCTATCGGCGCTCACAAGTCGGGTCTTATCGGTGAGAACCCCAACGGTATCCCCAATAACCTGATGCCTTACATCACTCAGGTGGCTGTCGGCAAGCGCGATCACCTTACGGTATTCGGTAACGACTACGATACTCCCGACGGAACCGGCGTACGCGACTATATTCATGTTGTAGACCTTGCTAAGGGTCACGTTAAGGCGCTTAAGAAGATTGAGGAGAATGCAGGCCTCAAGATTTACAACCTCGGTACCGGCACAGGCTATAGCGTGCTTGATATCGTTAAGAATTTCGAAGCCGCTACGGGCGTTAAGATTCCTTACGAAATCGGACCCCGTCGTGCAGGCGACATTGCCATCAACTACGCTTCTCCGGATCTTGCCCGCAAGGAGCTTGGCTGGGAGGCTGAGAACGGCATCAAAGAAATGTGTGCCGATTCCTGGAACTGGCAGAAAAACAATCCAAACGGATACGACGACTAATGAAAAAAGCCCGTGGCGCTACGAACGTCACGGGTTTTCTTTTGCTCAATAATCTTCTTCAATTACGTGAAATTCCAGATAGTCAAAAGAAATATCTTCTATAAAGCAATCACGCGTGAAGCGGGTCTTGCCGGTTCTCTTGAAATCCGCGATGGTAGACTCAAGCCAGATGGGTTTCTGAAGGTCGAACTCGATGCAGGCTTTCTCGAGGGCGTTATAGACCTTGTGGGTGCGGGTGTCGGAAGAGTAGTCTTCGATGGTTAGGTCTTTAATCATATGATTGCTTTCAAATATCTTTACCCAGATACGCATAACCCACAGGTTTTCCTTTCGCTGAGAAGTTTCTTTCGCAATATTTTACCATAGGTTTCACGGATTATTAATAACTTTTTGCGCAAAAACAATTAAACGTTAACCGAATTATGCTATAATAACAATTGGTGTGGAGCGATGAAGCGCCACACCTAAAATTTGTTAAAAAAGGGAAAATATGGAAGTTACTACCAAAGAAGAGCGAAACAGCGAAGTGCAGACATGGAACGAAGTCACCCTTCTTTATTCGTCTGCGCTTAAACAGATTAATACCAAGCTTGAGATTCTTAATGATGAGTTTCAGCATGTACATCAGTACAATCCCATCGAGCATATCAAGTCAAGACTCAAGACTCCCGAGAGCATAGTCAAGAAACTTAGAAAATACGGACAGGAATCCACTATCGACAATATGGTGGCGTATGTTAACGATATCGCGGGTATCAGAGTTATTTGTTCTTTTACCAACGACATCTACCGTATTGCAGATATGATTTCCAATCAGTCGGACATCAGGGTAATCGAGGTCAGGGACTATATCAAGAATCCCAAGCCCAGCGGTTACATGAGCTATCATATGCTTGTGACGGTGCCGGTGTATTTGTCGGACAGAATTGTGGATACGAAGGTTGAGATTCAGATTCGTACGGTTGCGCAGGATTTCTGGGCCAGCCTTGAGCATAAGATCAATTATAAATTTGAGGGCGCCGATGTTCCGAAGAACATTCAGGACGAACTCGTGGAATGTGCATATATGGTTTCCAAACTGGACGATCATATGTTATTGTTAAATGAAGAGGTACAGAACCTCGATCGTAACGGTACAGACAGATAGTGGGGTAAGGAGAGAGTATGGACAGTTTTTTTGACAAGATTACGAGCAAATTCGGTGCGGGCGATGCCATCAAGGCCAATTCCGAAGCGGAAGCCAAGGAATTAGAGAAAGCAAGAGAAAAGGCTAATGAGCTTGAGAAGGCAGTCAGCGATATGAGAAGATTAAGCTTCAAGGCAGTAGAGACCAATGAAGCCACCACTCAGCTTGTTGCAAGCGCCATCGAGAAGATAGAGGAATTCAGAGCCACAGGCGGTTCCGAAGGCTCCGAAGAACTTACCAAGATTGCGGCTGAGCTTGAAGCACTTAAGGCTACGGTTGAGAGTTCTTTCAAGGCATCCGGCGAGGAAGCTCATATGGAGAATGTGCGCGTATACAGAAACGTGCAGGCAGCAGTTATCGAGGAGCTTAAGCAGCAGTCCGAAGCCATTGCGATTCAGCACCTTCACATCGAGAAGAAGATTCGCGGGATTAAGCCTTGCGCCATCGTTGCGCTTGTATTCAGCGGCATTTCAATGGTAGGCATTGCTGTGGCACTCTTCATACTCATCAGCCACTTCGGATTCTAAAGGTGGAAATAGAGAATGGGTAAAGTAGATTTTAAACCGGGCAATATGCTCTATCCCCTGCCGGTGGTAATGGTTACCGTGGCAGACGATAACGGCAAGTCCAATATTATAACGCTCGCATGGGCAGGCACCATCAATTCGGACCCTGCGATGGTATCGATATCGGTGAGAAAATCGCGTTATTCATACGCACTTCTTGAAAAAAGCAAGGAGTTTTGCATTAACCTCACTACAAGAGATTTGGCATTTGCCACCGATTATTGCGGTGTGAAGAGCGGACGCGATACCGACAAATGGAAGGATACGGGACTCACCCCCATCCCCTGCAGTGCCATTAAGGCAGATATGATTGAAGAAAGCCCCGTGAACATCGAGTGCAAGGTTACCAAGTACGAGGACCTTGGCAGTCACACCATCTTCTACGGCGAAGTGGTAGCGGTTCACGCGGACGATAAATACATGGATGAAAAGGGCAAGTTCACATTCGAGGACTCAGACCCCATCACCTATTCTCACGGCAAGTACTATACGCTCGGTGAGAACATAGGTAAATTCGGATACTCAGTACAGAAAAAGAAACCGGACCGTTAATCTAGCGGTTCGGTTTTCCTTTTGTAACGGAGTTGTCGCCGAAGCGGTCGCGGATGGAGCGAAGTGCCGCCTCGAGCTTCCTGTTCTTCTCTGTATCTACGGCGGGAGCGGACGTTAAATCCGAGGTGCCGGCTTGAGGTGTTGAACTGTCCGATAAGTATCCTTCCGAGAACAGACTCAACTGGTACGGTTCGTCGGGCTTAACAAGCTTACCGGCCCGGACGCCGAGAAGTCTTATAGGCTCACCGTTCCAGAGCCTGTCGAAAAGCGTCATGGAAACCCTGTGCAGAGCGACTGCGGTCTCGATAGGTGAATCGGTTCCGCATTGGTGAGAGAAGGTCTTAAAGTCTGCGTACTTAATCTCTACAGTGACCTGAGTCGCAAGAACACCTGAGTCGTGGAGACGCTTGGATACAGACTCGCACAAAGAATATATGACATCGGAAGCCACCGACCGGTCGGTTACATCGCGGGCTACGGTGGTGGAATTGCCTATACCTTTGGCTTCCTGAACTTCGGTCTCTACCTTCGAATCATCGATGCCGTTGGCAAACTCCCAAAGCGTGATTCCGTGGCTCTTAAGATGCGATACCAGAATGTCCTTGTCCGTGCGGGCAAGCTCGCCGATTGTGAATATACCGAGCTTATTAAGAGTGGCAGCGGCAGACTTACCGCATAAGAATAAGTCACGGACCGGCAACGGCCACAGTTTCTGCTTAATCTCATATGAATATAGCGTATGAGTCTTATCGGGCTTGGAAAAGTCCGAAGCCATCTTGGCAAGGACCTTTCTGTCGGAAATTCCCACATTAACAGTGAAACCGAAACGTGTATAGATATCGTGCCTTATCATGGCCGCACAAGCCTCGGGTGATTCGTAGCGATGCGCAATCGGAGTATAATACAGGTAACATTCATCGATACTTGCAGGCTCCACATCGTCGGTCAAAGAATAAAGGTAGTCTTTAAAGAGATGGCTCATACGCGAGTAAAGCTTAAAATTCGGGGATTCAATTATGAGATTGGGGCACTTCTTAAGAGCGGAGGCGACGGGCTCGGCCGTCTCGATTCCAAGCCTCTTGGCAGGGATAGATTTGGCCGTGACGATGCCGTGGCGGGTCTCGCGGTCACCGCCTATAATCGAGGGAACCTCTCTTAAATCTACAGTAGCTCCGTTATTGAGTTTGTCCACCGCTGTCCAGCTTAAAAAGGCTGAATTGACGTCAATGTGAAAGAAAATCGGGCCCATAAGAATCCTCGAACATACGTACTGATATTACTGTACCATAATCCGGTGCACTTTACAATAAGTCAAAATCTTGGTAGAATAGCAGAAAGAAATTAATGATTATATCCGTTGAGATTTGCTTCGGTATTTATATATACAGGGTTTGGGAAGATGGTTTTATTATCCAGATATCATAAAAATTGTAAAGTGGCAGCGTTGCGCGTAGGGTTTATTGTTATAGCCTTAAGCGCTCTTTTTATACCCTCGATTGAACCCGTTAAGAGTGAAGGTAACAATATCTTTACTCTCTATGTTAACGACACCGAAATCGGTACCGTTGACAGCGAGAAGGCAGCAGACGAGCTTCTTAATACCGCTCGCCGTGCCGTTGTGGGTGATGCCGAGGGCGTTATTTTGATTGAGGCGGAGGCCAGAGTTGTTGGCTCCGAAGTCCTTTACGGCAGGACCGATGACAAGGACGAGCTTATCAAGAAGATTGAAGAAGTATACGAGGCATCCCTCAGAGAGACGATGCAGCATTCCTATACCGTCAAGATTGACGATTATACCGTTAACGTTTCTACAGCCGAGGAAGTTGAAGAACTTCTTGAGGCATCTATCAATCGATATGCAGATCCGGGTAAGTTCACGGTGGACCTTATCGCAGACACCGACAGAAAGCTTCCCGTACTCATCCCCCAGATTATCAAGCATGGTGACGAGACCGCCAAGGAAAGTACAAGTGTAAGCGACTACTTAAGCAATGACGGCTTTTACTATGATTTTGACAAAATAATAGCTGAGGCAACACCTGCGTCATTACCTTCTTTTGACGATTATGATTACGGAATCACAAATGTTTCTTTTGCCAATAACGTGGAAGTGGTGGAGTCGTACCTGTCTTCGAGGGAAGTTGTACCACTCAGCGCGGCTATCGACGAGGTTACCAAGGACAAGCAGCAGAAGACTATTCATGAAGTTAAGTCCGGTGATACCCTTTCGGTTATCGCTCAGATGTATAACACCACAGTTGATGACATTGTCGATCTTAACGAGAACATTGCCAATGCCAATTCACGTATCCGTGTGGGTGACGAAATTACCGTAACCGTTCCTAAGCCCGAGCTTTCCATCGCAAGAGAAGAGCTTGTGTACTATGAAGGAACTTACGAAGCGGATGTTATTTACAAATATAACGACAACTGGTACACGACTACCGAGGTTACTCTTCAGGATCCTTCTTCGGGTTACCACAAAGCGGTTGAGAAGGTTACATACCTTGACAACAAGATGGTAAGCTCCGAAGTCGTCATGGAAGAAATCGTGGCCGAGGCGGTTCCTAAGATTGTGGAAAAGGGTACCAAGATCCCTCCCACATATATTAAGCCTATAAGCGGCGGACGTCTTACCAGTACATTCGGCGCACGTACAGCGACTATCCGCGGTATGACATCTTACCACGGTGCGGTTGACTGGGCTACGCCTATCGGTACTTCGGTTGTTGCTTCCTGTGGCGGACGTGTATCCTTTGCGGGATGGAAGGCTTCATACGGTAACTGTATCTTCATCGAGCATCCGGACGGAAGACAGACCAGATACGCTCACTTGAGTAAGGTTTTGGTATCTGCGGGACAGAATGTATCGCAGGGTGAGAAGATTGCGCTTTCCGGTAACACGGGCGTTTCCACCGGACCTCACTTGCATTTCGAGATGCGTATCGGCGGCAAGGCGGTTGACCCGCTTAAGTACATTTCGTACTAAAAACTGTTGCAATTTTAAGAGCTTTGACAATCTAAATTCTTTGTGTTATAAAAAATAAGTTAGATAAGAAATCCAATCAATCGGGATGGAAGAAGATTATGAGACAATACGCAGTTAAGGGCGGCGCGCCTCTCGTAGGCGAAGTTGAAATCGGCGGTGCCAAGAACGCGGCGTTGGGAATACTTGCCGCAGCGCTTATGGCCGATGAGACGGTCGAAATTGAAAACGTCCCCGATTTATCCGACATTGATGTCATGCTCGGTGCGCTTAAGACTTTGGGCGCCAGAGTTGACAAGGTTAATCGACACACGGTTCGGATAAACGGTTCCACTGTTCACACTACATCGTTACTTGACGATGCTTTAAATAAAATTCGCGGTTCCTACTACTTTGTAGGCGCTTTACTCGGTAAATACGGAAAGGCAGAGGTCATTCTCCCCGGAGGATGCAGCATAGGTTCAAGACCTGTCGACCTTCACATGAAGGGCTTCAGAGCTCTCGGCGCTACAGCTGAGATCGATCACGCCTGCATGGTATGTGATTCCGAGAAGCTTACAGGAAGCCACATCTTCATGGATGGTGTCTCCGTAGGCGCTACCATTAACATCATGCTTGCCGCTGTTATGGCGGAAGGCCAGACATATATTGAAAATGCTGCCAAGGAACCCCACGTCGTAGACGTTGCGAACTTCTTAAACAGCATGGGCGCATCCATTAAGGGTGCAGGTACCGACGTTATCCGTATTAAGGGCGTTGAGAGACTTCATGCGACTCACTACTCCATCATTCCCGACCAGATCGAGGCAGGAACTTTCATGATGGCAGCAGCCGCTACCAAGGGCGACGTACTTATTAAGAACGTCATCCCTAAGCATTTGGAGTCCATTACTTCCAAGCTTCTTGAAATCGGTTGTGAGATAGAGGAGTTTGACGATTCGATTCGTGTCGTATCGAGCAAGCCTTTCTTCCACACTCAGGTCAAGACAGCTCCTTATCCCGGATTCCCGACAGATATGCAACCTCAGATAGCTGTGGTACTCGGACTTGCCGAGGGCACTAGTATCATCACAGAGACAATTTTTGAGAACAGACTTAAATATGTGGATGAGCTTGTAAGACTCGGTGCCAATATGCGTGCCGAAGGTAATACTGCCATTATTGAAGGTGTACAGCGTTACAGCGGCGGCAATGTAACCGCTCCCGACTTAAGAGCCGGTGCGGCACTTGTAGTTGCAGGCTTAAGCGCTGAGGGCGTTACCCTTATAAGCGATATTCATTACGTAGAGAGAGGATATGAAGACTTCCCCGAGAAGTTAAGAAGCCTCGGTGCTCAGATTGAACTTGTCGAGACAGATAAGGACATTCAGAGATTTAAATTAAGAGTGAGCTAAAAATAAACCCTTCGGTGATGTACCGAAGGGTTTTTCTTTTGCTATCAGGAATATCTTATATAATTGCTTCAATACGAAGGTCGGGCTCGGCGGAAAGATCGATGAACTCGTTGCCACACTTGATGGTGGGATTCGCAAGGCTCGAGCGGTTAATGAATACCACGTCGCCGACACGTCCGTCGTTGAGCTTAACACGATTAAGCATGTAAGTGTTAACGATGTTCTCAAGGAAGGTCATGATGAAGCGCGTATCGTATTTCTGCAGACCTTCGTTCTCAAATATATCCACAACCTTGAAAGGACACATGGGACCACGGTAGATACGTGAGCTTGTCATGGCATCGTATACGTCTACGATGGCAACCATCTTAGCAAAGGTATCAATCTTGGCGTTTTTAAGACCGAAAGGATAACCGCTTCCGTCGCAACGCTCGTGGTGCATGAGAGCGGAGTTCATGATGGTCTCGGGAACGTTCTGAGCCTTAAGGGCGTTGTAGCCTTCAAGTGTATGTTTCTTAACTATGGTGTACTCACCTTCGGTAAGCTTGCCGGGCTTCTTGATGATTTCTTCGGGTACGGAGACCTTGCCGATATCATGGAGCAGTCCGCACAGGGTGGCGAGTCTGGTTTCTTCCTCGGTCATACGGAGCCAGCGCGCGAATACGTTACACATAAGCGCGACATTGATGGAATGAACATAAGTCATATCATCGTACTGACGCATATTATGAAGCATGTCAAATACGCTTAAGTATCCGCTTTCGGACTTAAGAAGATTCATGGTGAAGCCGAATACCTCATCTAAGTTCAAAGAACGGGTATTGAGAGCAACCGAATTAAGAAGGTTCTGGAACTTCGGAACCTCTTCGTCGAAACGTTTCTTAAATTCCTTAAACTCGGGGCTGTTCTTAATCTTCTCGGAATAAGAAACATCCTCGGGCATTTCGGGATTGGCAAGGTAAACCTTGGAAATTTCGTCTTCAACTCTTACGTTGATGATTGAGTAAAACTCAAGCTTTGTAATGGCCTTATCAGTAAGAATCGTGCCTTTGGGTATGATGAGCTGGTTAGTATAAGTGTATACGTCCTCCGCTGTAACCATACCGGGAGTAAGGTCTGTAGTACTGAGCCTCTTCATAGTATTATTCCTTCTTAGATAATCTACTCTTCTTTATTATACTAATTATAAATTGTTTCCCAAGAATTATCAATAAATCTTGACAATACTACACGTAAGAAGTAGACTTTACTTGACTCTTATTCAGAGTGGTGGAGGTACATAGGACCGATGAAGCCACGGCAACCCCCATACGGAAGGTGCCTACCTGAGCGAGCAGGGCGATAGTGCCCGATTCGAACAATAAGAGGATTGAAATAGTGCCTATATTTTAATCCGCTTATTATATAATGATAAGCGGATTTTTATTTACCTAGTTTCAATCCTTATCACAGAAAGGACAGAAAATGGAAAAAAGACTTTTTACCTCTGAATCCGTCACCGAAGGACATCCCGACAAGGTCTGCGATGCCATCTCCGACGCGATTCTTGACGCATGCATGGCAGAAGACCCCATGAGCCGTGTAGCATGCGAGACAGCAGCCTGCACAGGTTTCGTGCTTGTAACAGGTGAGATTACCACCAACGCTTACGTAGACATTCAGTCCATCGTACGTAACACAGTCAAAGAAATCGGATACGACAAGTCCGAATACGGCTTCGACGGCAACACATGTGCCGTACTTGTAGCTATCGACGAGCAGTCCGGCGATATCGCAATGGGCGTAGACAAGGCTCTTGAGGCCAAAGAAGGCGCTCTCAAAGACGACCTCGACACAGGCGCAGGCGACCAGGGTATGATGTTTGGTTACGCTACCAACGAAACTCCCGAGCTTATGCCTTACCCTATTTCCCTTGCACACAAGCTTGCTTTACAGCTTACCAAGGTTAGAAAAGACGGCACTCTTAAGTATTTAAGACCCGACGGCAAGACTCAGGTATCCGTTGAGTATGACGAGAACGGTAAGCCCGTAAGACTCGAGGCTGTCGTATGCTCTACCCAGCACGATCCCGAGGTATCACAGGAACAGATTCACAAGGATATCAAGAAATACGTATTCGACCCCATCCTTCCCAAGGATATGGTTGACGCAAATACCAAGTTCTTTATCAATCCTACCGGCCGTTTCGTAATCGGCGGACCTCACGGTGACGCAGGTCTTACAGGCCGTAAGATTATCGTAGACACCTACGGCGGATATGCTCGTCACGGCGGCGGTGCTTTCTCCGGTAAGGACTGCACCAAGGTTGACCGTTCCGCAGCTTACGCAGCAAGATACGTTGCCAAGAACGTTGTAGCTGCAGGCCTTGCAGACAAGTGCGAGATTCAGCTTTCTTACGCTATCGGCGTAGCAGAGCCCACTTCCGTTCAGGTAGATACCTTCGGAACCGGCAAGCTTTCCGACGCTGAGCTTACTAAGATCGTAAGAGAGAACTTCGACCTTCGTCCCGCAGGAATCATCAAGATGCTCGACCTTCGTCGTCCCATCTACAAGCAGACCGCAGCTTACGGTCACTTCGGACGCACCGACATCGATGTACCGTGGGAGAAGACCGATAAGGCAGCAGCACTTAAGAAATATTTATAAGAATTTGCCAATGAGGGCCGTGAATTTCACGGTCCTTTTTGTATTCAACGGGACAGGTTGTGTGATATAATTACCCTTAAGAATAACGGGGAGGGCTTCTTTAGCACATGTCTTTTGTACATCTTCACGTCCACACGGAATTTTCGCTTCTGGACGGTTCCAATAAGATAAAAGAATACGTGAAACGCCTTAAGGAACTGGGCATGACCGCCGGAGCCATCACCGACCACGGCGTTATGTACGGTTGCATCGATTATTATAAGGCAGCCAGAGAAGAAGGTATTAAGCCTATCCTCGGCTGTGAGGTATACGTTGCGCCTAACTCCCGTTTTGACAAAGAAATCGGCGGAGGTGAGGAGCGTTATCACCACCTTGTACTTCTTGCCGAGAATAATGTCGGCTATGCTAACCTTTGTAAGATTGTAAGTGTCGGATTCACGGAAGGCTATTATTACAGGCCCAGAGTGGATTTCGAGATTCTCAATAAATACCATGAGGGCATTATCGCCCTTTCTGCCTGTATCGCGGGCGAACTTCCGAGATACATACTTAAAGGCATGATGACTGAGGCTAGAGCCTGCGCTCAGAAATACCTTGACTGCTTCGGCGAGGGTAATTATTTCCTCGAGCTTCAGGACCATGGACTGCCTGAGCAGAGGACCGTTAACTCTGCACTTCTTACCATCAGCCAGGAAATGAACATACCGCTTGTGGCCACCAATGACGTTCACTACACTTATGCGGCGGACGCCGAGCCTCACGAGCTGCTTCTTTGTATCCAGACCGGTAAGACTATGAAGGACGAGGACAGACTCGTATATGCGGGCGGACAATATTACGTTAAGAGTGAGGAGGAGATGCGCCTTCTTTTTCCGTATGCGCAGGAAGCGATTGAGAATACGCAGAAAATCGCGGACAGATGCAATGTGGAGATTGAATTCGGCGTGACGAAGCTCCCTCATTTCGAGGTGCCCGAGGGTTACGATTCCTGGACTTACCTTAATAAGCTCTGCGATGATGGTCTTCGCGAGCGCTATCCCGACAATTACGAGGAGCTCAGAGAACGTCTGGATTACGAGCTTTCCGTCATCAATAAGATGGGCTACGTCGACTATTTCCTGATAGTCTGGGACTTCATAAATTATGCCAAGGAAAACGGTATAATGGTGGGCCCCGGTCGAGGCTCCGCGGCAGGTTCAATCGTTTCGTACTGCCTTAAGATTACCAACATCGACCCTATCAGATATAACCTTCTTTTTGAGCGATTTCTTAACCCCGAGCGAGTATCCATGCCCGATATCGATATTGACTTCTGCTACGAGAGACGTCAGGAAGTTATCGAGTATGTACGTCGCAAGTACGGCCCCGAGAAAGTAGTGCAGATTGTTACTTTCGGTACACTTGCGGCCAAGGGTGTTATCAGGGATGTGGCGCGCGTTATGGACCTTCCTTACTCAAGGGGCGACCAGATTGCCAAGCTTATTCCCAATGAATTAAATATTACGCTTGATAAGGCGCTTACCATGAATCCGGAGCTTAAGAACCTTTATGACACGGATGACGAAGTACACTATCTTATCGATATGAGCCGTCGTCTTGAGGGCCTTCCGAGGCATACTTCCATGCATGCTGCGGGCGTTTTGATATGCCCCAAAGCAGCCGATGAATTCGTGCCCCTGCAGCGCGGCGCCGACGGTTCCATTACCACACAGTATATTATGACCACTCTTGAGGAGCTTGGTCTTCTTAAGATGGACTTCCTGGGACTTCGTACCCTCACGGTTATTCGCGATGCCGTGCGACTGGCGCAAGAGTCTCAAGGTGTCAAGATTGATATAGACAACATAGATTACAACGACAAGGGTGTACTGGACCTTATGGGCTCGGGCCACACCGAAGGCATATTCCAGCTTGAAAGTGCGGGTATGAAGAGCTTCATGAAGGAACTTAAGCCTCAGTCACTTGAAGATATTACCGCGGGAATCGCGCTTTACCGTCCCGGCCCCATGGACTTTATTCCCAAGTACATCGCAGGTAAGCTCAATCAGGACAACATCACCTACAGAACCCCTGAGTTAAAGCCTATTCTCGAGGCCACCTACGGCTGTATCGTCTACCAGGAGCAGGTTATGCAGATAGTACGTGACCTCGGCGGATACACCATGGGTCGAAGCGACCTCGTACGCCGTGCCATGAGTAAAAAGAAACAGCACGTCATGGAAGTCGAGCGCAACAACTTCATCTACGGTAACGAGGAGGAAGGCGTTCCCGGCTGTATTTCCAAGGGCATTTCCGAGGACGCGGCCAGCGGTATTTACGACGATATGATGGACTTTGCGAAGTATGCTTTTAACAAGTCCCACGCAGCCTGCTACGCCGTCGTATCCTACCAGACCGCATACCTTAAGCATTACTACCCCGTAGAGTTCATGGCGGCTCTTATGACGAGCTTTATTGAAAACGCCGGCAAGGTATCCGAATACATCAACGTATGCCGCTCCATGGGCATCGGAATTGTTGCACCGGACGTTAATAGCGGTGATGTATCATTTTCAGTAGTGGACGGTAAGATTGGATACGCTCTTACCGCGATTAAGAACGTCGGACGCCCTGTCATTGAAGGGCTTGTGGAAGAGCGAAAGGTCGGCGGCCCCTACAAGAGCCTTACGGATTTCATCAATCGCATGACTTCCCGCGACCTTAACAAGCGCGCTGTCGAGAACTTTATCAAGGCGGGTGCTTTTGACTCCCTCGGCGGCACGAGAAAGCAGTACATGAGTGCTTACGTGCGTATCATGGACTCTGCCAACGCCGACAAGAAGAATGTAATCTCGGGCCAGATAAGCCTGTTCGACTTCGCCTCCCCCGAGACCAAAGAAGACTTCAAGGAAAGCCTCCCCGATGTAGGCGAGTACTCCAAAGAAGTGATGTTACAGTTCGAGAAGGAAGTTCTCGGAATTTACGTTTCCGGACACCCCCTCGAAGACTTTAGAAACGTATTGCAAAAGAATACTTCCGCCACGGCAGCAGATTTTGCTCTTGACCCCGAGACGGATACGGTTAAAATAAATGATGGAGAACGCGTAACCATAGGCGGTATGGTAACCGGCAAGACCATTAAGTATACGAAGACCAACAAGATGATGGCCTTTATAAATCTTGAAGATCTGCTCGGTTCCGTGGAAGTCATCGTGTTCCCCAAGGACTACGAGAAATACGCTTCGCTTCTCAAGGAAGATGAGAAGATTTTCATCGAAGGCCGCGCAAGCGTCGAGGAAGACAAGGACGCTAAGCTTATTTGCGAGCGCGTAAAGAGTTTCGACGATATTCCCAAGAAACTCTGGGTGCAGTTCCCCGACATGAAAGCTTTCGAGGAAGGCTGGCAGAAGTTAGTCGGAATCATCGATACTTCCGAGGGTCGTGACCACGTTATGGTATATGTAGCGGCGGAGAACAAGCGCAAGGATCTCGGAGTTCAGTACGGAGTTTCGATTACTGCGGGACTTACGGAGGCACTCAGCGATGCTTTCGGTTCCGACAATATAAGAGTTACGAATTAAATGGTGCGATACACTTTCTTTTGCGGTGTTACACACATATAAAGGAGATTAATTATGGCTGCACACATTAAGACAATAGGCGTGCTTACAAGCGGTGGCGATGCCCCCGGTATGAACGCGGCAATAAGAGCCGTAGTCAGAAAGTCCTTAAATAACGGCCTTAACGTTAAAGGTATCAAGAAAGGCTACATGGGCCTTCTTAACGAAGAAATCGTGGATATGGATGCCAAGTCTGTTTCCGATACCATTCAGAGGGGCGGTACGGTTCTCGGAACCGCAAGATGTCTTGAGTTCAAAGAAGAAGCTGTTCAGGCGGAAGCTGCCAAAATCTGTAAGAAGCACGGAATCGACGGACTCGTGGTAATCGGCGGAGACGGTTCCTACAGAGGCGCGCAGGCACTTGCCGCTCACGGAATCAATACAATCGGTATTCCCGGTACAATCGACCTTGATATTGCCTGCACAGACTACACAATCGGTTTTGATACCGCTATCAATACAGCGATGGAAGCTATCGATAAGGTTAGAGATACTTCTTCTTCACACGAGCGTTGCTCCATCATCGAAGTTATGGGTCGTAATGCGGGTTACATTGCTTTGTGGTGCGGTGTTGCGAGCGGTGCCGAGGATATTCTTATTCCCGAGACTTACGACTACAACGAGCAGATGATCGTTAACAATATTATCGATAACAGAAAGATCGGTAAGACCCATCACCTGATTATCAATGCCGAAGGTATCGGTCACTCCACTTCCATGGCAAGACGTATTGAGGCGGCTACCGGTATCGAGACCAGAGCTACCATCCTCGGATACATGCAGCGTGGCGGAAGTCCCACATGTAAGGACCGTTACTATGCATCTATTATGGGCGCATATGCAGCAGATATCCTTGCTGAAGGCAAAAGCAACCGTTGTGTCTGCTATAGAGGCGGACAGTTCATCGACACGGACATCGATGAGGCACTCGCAATGGAGAAGACCATCGATCCTTACCAGTTTGAAATCAGCAAGCTGTTATCAAGAAACGAAAACACAGATATCAAGAAAAAATGATTACTTCTTCAGACAACAAACGTATTAAAAACGTAATATCTCTCTTGGAAAAAGCCAAAGCAAGACGCGAACAGGATGCCTTCGTTATCGAAGGCATCAAACTTTTTGAGGAGGTGCCCGAAAGCCGCATTTTAGAGGTGTTTGTGGCCGAATCCTATAAGGGTCCCAGGGGCAAACTTGACAAACTACCCTCAGAAGTGGTAAAAGATGATGTGTTCAAAAAAATGACAGACACGTTAGCTCCGCAAGGAGTACTTGCCGTAGTCAGACGTGAACACTATGAGCTTAAAGACCTTTTAAACAAGGGTAACGCGCCCTGCTTTCTGGTGCTTGAGACCATTCAGGATCCGGGTAACCTCGGCACCATTATGCGTACTGCGGAAGGCGCAGGCGTTGCGGGTGTACTTATGAGCTCAGACACAGTAGATATCTATAACCCGAAAACCGTTAGGTCCACAATGGGCTCAATTTTCAGAGTGCCCTTTGTGTATTGCGACGATTTGACAGCTTCTGTGGAAGAGCTGAAGGCTTCCGGCGTGGAATGCTATGCGGCTCACCTTAAAGGCGATAAGTCCTGCTACGACTACAATTATGCTAAGCCTACCGCTTTCTTTATCGGTAACGAAGGAAACGGGTTAAGCGATAAGATGGCAGCCATGGCGGACACTTACATAAGGATTCCCATGGAAGGTAAGCTTGAATCTCTTAATGCAGGCATATCGGCCGCAATTTTGACCTATGAAGCAAAGAGACAGAGAGATAGGAACATTGTTGGAAAAAGTTAGTAAAAAATCAATAGCGAAGCGATTGTTCATCGCCACCGCACTTCTGATTCTCCCGTTGTTCGTAACCGTTCATTCATATGCGGATACGGCCAGTGAGTTCCTCGCAAGCGAGAACGTCGGGGCATCACTTGTGCTAAGCGCAGATGCATACAATAACGCAGCCACCAACGGCCTCGGTGTTAGGCTTAAGCCCTCCGAGGAGATTGAATCCGCCGACCTTGTAATGGTAGCGCTTACTTCCACACTTAACGTAAGAAGCGAAGGCAACCCCGATGCAGAGATTGTCGGCAAGATTTACCGCGACTGTGGCGGCATAGTGCTTGAAAGAGGAGAGACCTGGAGCCTTATCGAATCCGGTGATTTGATAGGCTGGTGCAATAATAAGTACCTTCTTTTTGACCAGGATGCCATTGACCTTGCCAAGGATGTAGGCACCATGACAGCAACCGTTACCGCTGCATGCACTCCCGTATATTCATCAAGCGGGGATGATAAGGAAATTATCGGATACGCATCCGAGAAGACATTATTTGAAGTAATCTACGAAGACGGAGAAGATTGGGTCTGCGTAGCTTACGACGAGCTTGACGGATTCATCAAGACCGAATACGTGGAAGTTGAGTTCATCATCGACCATGGCGAGACAATCGAAGCCATTCGTGAGAGAAGACGTAAGGAAGCCGAAGAGAAAAAGAAACTCGTACGCCGTAACGAAGCAATTGCGGCAGACAACGATACACTTAAGATGCTTGCCACCATTATCTGGTGCGAGTCAAGAGGCGAGAGCTATGAAGGTCAGCTCGCCGTAGGTTCGGTAATTATGAACCGTGTTCGTTCGGGAGCATATCCGAACAGCGTTTATGATGTAATATTTGCATCGGGTCAGTTCTCGCCCGTTAAGACAGGAAGCTTCCAGAAAGCATACGAGAACAACTCCGCCAATGACAACGCTTACAAAGCGGCTCAGGAAGTTCTTGACGGATATACCAACGTCGGTGATATGACTCACTTCAGACGTAAAGGTAACAGAGAAGGCTATATTATAGGCAATCACGTATTTTACTAGATGTAGCTTTTAAATTAGCATGACAATACTGCGGCAAGTGTCTTGACACTGCCGCCGTTTTGTGATTATAATACGTAAGTTGATGTGTAACGTTAAGTTGCGCATGGGGAAAGGAACTCATAATGGAAGCTAAGAAAAACATACTTACATACGAAGGACTTACCAAGTACGAAGAAGAATTACAGGACTTGAAAGTTCGCAGACGTAAAGAAGTAGCTCAGAAGATAAAAGAGGCAAGAGAACTCGGCGACCTTTCCGAGAATGCCGAATACGATGCAGCCAAGGACGAGCAGCGTGACATCGAAGCCCGTATCGAAGAGCTTGAGAAGATTCTTAAGAACGCAGAAGTCGTAGTTGAGGACGAGGTTGACTCTTCCAAGATTAACGTAGGCTGCAAGGTTAAGATTCTTGATATTGAATTCAATGAAGAAGTTGAGTATAAAATTGTCGGCTCCAGCGAGGCTAACAGCTTAAAGGGAATGATTTCCAACGAATCTCCCGTAGGTAAGGCCCTTATCGGACATAAGAAGGGCGAGACCGTTACCGTTGAGACCCAGATGGGAAGCATCAAGTACAAGATTCTTTCTATTCAGAGATCATAATCGGTAACTTAAGACGATGATTTTATAGGGAGGGCTGAAGCCCTCCCTATGTGTATAATCTAGGGCACATTGTGCCCGGTACAAAATAATAAATTGAAAGGACTTATCATGGGTAACGAACAGAACAACAATCAAGCACCCGAACAGGACATCAATCAGCTCCTTAAGGTAAGACGCGAGAAACTCTCCGCACTTCAGGAAGCAGGCAAGGACCCCTTCCAAATCACCAAGTACAACCAGACACATCACACCGATGAAGTCAAATCTTTGTACGAGGAACATGAAGCGAAGCTTCTTGCAGGCAGAGTCAAGCCTTCTGTTGACGGACTTGATGAGGCGGCTGCCCGTGAAGTTTTAAATAACGATTACAACGAGAGAAGAGCCATTATGGACGCTTCACCCATCAACGTATCTATTGCAGGACGTATGATGTTTAAGCGTGTAATGGGTAAGGCTTCTTTTTGCAATATCCAGGACTTAAAGGGTAACATTCAGGTATATGTTGCTCGCGACGTTATCGGTGAGGATTCTTACGCAGACTTTAAGAAGTCCGATATCGGTGACATCTACGGTATTACAGGTTTTGCTTTCAGAACCAAGACCGGTGAGATTTCCGTTCATGCAGATTCGATGACGCTTCTTTCCAAGAGCTTACAGATCTTGCCCGAGAAGTTCCACGGACTTACCGATACAGATACAAGATATCGCCAGCGTTACGTTGACCTTATCATGAATGCAGAGTCCAAGGACACATTCATCAAGCGTTCCAAGATGATCAGCGCTATTCGTCGCTACCTTGATACCAAGGGCTTCATGGAAGTTGAGACTCCCATGCTTGTATCCAATGCAGGCGGTGCAGCAGCTCGTCCTTTCGAGACTCACTTTAACGCACTTGACGAGGACTTACGTCTTCGTATCTCTCTTGAGCTTTACTTAAAGAGACTTATCGTAGGCGGCCTTGAGCGCGTATACGAAATCGGTCGAGTATTCCGTAACGAGGGCCTTGACACCCGTCACAACCCCGAGTTCACTCTTATGGAGCTCTACCAGGCATACACAGATTACCACGGCATGATGGACCTTACAGAGGACATGTTCAGAACCGTAGCAGGTGAAGTACTCGGTACCACCAAGTTTATGTACGGTGACGTTGAGCTTGACTTCGGTAAGCCTTTCGAGCGTATCACCATGCTTGATGCCGTTAAGAAATACGCAGGCGTTGACTTCGACACCATCAAGACTGATGAGGAAGCCAAAGCAATTGCTAAGGAAAAGCACGTTGAATTCGAAGACCACCACAAGAAGGGTGATATCCTCAATCTCTTCTTTGAAGAGTTCTGCGAGGAGCATATGATCCAGCCTACTTTCGTAATGGACCACCCCGTAGAGATTTCACCTCTTACCAAGCGTAAGCCCGACAAGCCCGACTATGTAGAGCGTTTCGAGCTCTTCATCAACGGTTGGGAAATGTGTAACGCTTACTCCGAGCTTAACGATCCCATCGACCAGCGTGAACGTTTCAAAGCTCAGGATGCTCTCGCAGCAGCCGGCGACGAAGAAGCTAACCACACCGACGAGGACTTCCTTAACGCCCTCGAAATCGGTATGGCTCCTACCGGTGGTATAGGCTACGGCTTAGACCGTCTCGCAATGTTGCTTACCAACAGCCCTGCGATTCGCGACGTTTTATTATTCCCAACAATGAAATCGTTAAATTAGTGCGATATTTTCGCATAAGTGTAATTCATCGGTATTATTGATGCTTATACCGCGACTTCCGCGACCGTTATCGGTCGCGGAGAGCCGCTTTAACTCCCTTCAGGGGTTTCAAATCATCTTTTTCATGGATTTTTACCGGTTAAATGGCTTTATTGATTGTTTTTACCGGTACAAAAATCTCCATTTTTATGGTCGTATACCGGCCAATACTCACATTTCCCGGTTTTTGCCGGTACATTCTTTTTACCGTATACAGGTAAATTATTAATATTTCAGATTATTACCAGTACAACATATTAAATTTGGGCTAGCTAAATTTCATATTTTGTTTTTTTGCCACCATATAGGCAAGAATATTTTAAATGCTGGGCTTACCAAAACCATTAAGCTGAACATTTAGCCAGTAGAAACAGCTGCCTGAGAAAGGAAAAGACCTTGTACAGCAAAGAATTAAGCGAAAGAAAAGCCGTTTTGGAAGCAATCATCGGTAAAATCACTCGCGAGCTTCCCGATATGCCTCCGGGAAATCTCAGAATTCAAAAGAAAGGCATATATACCCAATATTTTCATGTAACCGACAAAGAGGATTCCCACGGTAATTTTATAAAAGCAGATAACAAAGAACTTGTGACAAAACTGGCACAGAAGTCTTATTATGAAAAACTATTAAGAGAGGCAAATAAAGAGCATAAGGCTATAACTGCGTATCTTCGGGGAACAGCCGGCAACAGTCCTGAAGACGTATTTTCCGGTATGAATGAATATCGAAAGAAATTAATTGAGCCACTTTTAATCTCTGATGAAGAATACGTAAAGAGATGGGAAGAGTCGCCTTATGAAAGAAACCCATACCATCCTGAAGAGTGCACTCAGCCCACAGAAAAAGGAGATATGGTACGAAGCAAGACAGAAGCCAGAATAGCAGATATGTATTATGCACTTGGAATTCCTTACCGTTACGAAGCAGCGGTTAAATTAAAGAACGGAAAAACAAAATATCCCGACTTCACCCTTCTAAAGCTCCCCGAACGAATCGAGTATTACCACGAGCATTTGGGTATTATGGATGATGAGACATATCGTTTCAATAATCTCGTTAAATTGAGCGAATACGCCGAATCTAAAATATTCATAGGGAAAAACCTCATACTCACATTCGATACGGATTATGCTCCTTTAAACATCAAACTCTTAAGAAGTAACTTAAAAGAAATCTTCCGAAAAGAGACATGTTAATGATGTGCTTGCAGATGCTGACAAATTGTAAAGCATGAAATATCAAGAAGCATAACCCCTCTTCTGGTACTATAATTATATCGGAGGAAAGAATAAGCATGAACGAACTTGAGAGGGTAATAGATTATATTGAAGAAAACATTACTGAAGATATCGGGCTTAAGGACGTTGCCGATTATGCCGGCTACAGTCCGTTTTACTTCAGCCGAAGCTTTGTTAAGGCCGCCGGGCTGTCGGTAAGTGAGTATATCAGAATCAGGAAACTTCAACATTCTGTATCGGATTTGCTTAATGGAATGAAGATTATTGATATCGCGATAAAATATTCTTTTGATTCTCATGAAGGCTATACAAGATCGTTTAAGGGCTTGTTTGGCTCATCTCCGAGTATTGTAAAGAGAAACATGAAGAAATATCTTTTGCCGGAAGTTTCAGGAAAACTGTGCAAAAGAAACCTTGATGTTAATGCGGAGGTGGAAAAAATGGATCTAAATTCAGAAATGCACATGTTATTGTTTGAGGTGTTGAAAAACAGTATTGAAGAGGCAAAAGAAGGCTTTTGCGCGGAAATCGCTGTATCTTTTCTGGAAGGAAACAGTGTAAGAATATCTGATGACGGCAGGGGGATTCCTATTGAAAAAGGCGAAGACATTTTTTCAAAGATTTTTGAAGGAAAACTCATTTCAAAGAAAGAATATTTGTTAACGGACAATTTGGTTTTGGATGAAATCAAGACAGTGAACGCTCTTTCCGAAAGCATGCAAGTGACAGTATATCGAAAAGGGAAATGTTACAGGCAGGATTATATCAAGGGTATTGCTCAGCATCCTCTTATTGAAACCGCAGATGCTCATAAAACCGGTATGGTGATTGAATTCACACCTGACAGTGATATTTTTACGAATTGCAGGTGGGATAAAGAAAAAATATCAGGCTGGATAAGAGAGAATGGTTGTGATGTTTTGAAAAGCTGCAAAATCATAATCAAGGATTAGTGTTCGGCGTTTGGCCATACTTTCTGATTTCAATCCCGACTATGAAGAGCTTGAACTAAAAGAATGCTGATTTTAAGGCCTCCCATGATTTTGGGGGTCTTTTTTAGTGTAAAGCAACTCCAAATCAGTGTATGATTTGGAGTTGCTTTTTATGTATTGCTATGATTGTTTTAAGAAAAAATCACGGTAAGCGGGTGATTCTTGCACTGTTGACAGAAAAAGTTGTTGATATGAGAATGAACCGGCAGATTAGATTTTATAGATGGGAGAAAAAGAATGAAAACGAAGATAAAAAAGTATGTTATTTCAAGCTATCTTGTGTTTTGGTTCATGGTTCTTGGCATATGCGGAACAGCAAGTATGGTATTTCACTGTTCGCCGATAGTAATGCGTATACTGTCAAATGTGTGCGCGTGGGCACCGACGATAGTTCTTTTGGCAGGATTTAAATATTTCTGCCCCGGAGAGACAATAAAGAAATTTTATAAAAATGCATTTGGTGGAAGAGTATCTCTGCTTTCTTTGTCGGCAGCTGCTATTATTACCATAGCGGCGACATTAATCACAGTTTGGGCATTGTCTTTAATCCAGGGTAAGCCATTCGGGGAATATTGGAGCCTTGGCGCGTATCCGTTTTGGGCATCATTTTTATTTTCCGTAACAACCGGTCCCACAGGAGAAGAGTCCGGATGGCGAGGCTATCTTAGACCGTACCTTAACGGAAAATACAGCTTTTTTAAAGCATCGGTTATGCAGGGAGTAATATGGGCTTTCTGGCACACTGTATTATGGTTCGTTGATTCGGATTACATGGGCATGCAGATGATTCCGTATATCATTTCCAACGTTGTTGTTATGACAGGTCTTTGCTTTATTATGAACTTCTTTATGGAAAAGCACGACAACCTGATTTATGGCATAGTAATACATTTTTGCTTCAATTTCCTTTATTGCTTTTTGCAAGTGGATATATGGTTTTATGCCATTTTATCAGTGGTATACATAGTGATAATTGCAGCTGTTTGTAAAATAAGGAGCCTATTGTGCAAGACTGCAAAGATATAAAAGGAAAAGAATACGTTTTGTTTTATTTTTTGAATTGGAGCAAGAATAGAAAACTTGCAGAGACGTTGACCCGGCTTGCAACTTATAAACACATTTCCGCCGGCGAGAGTATTCTGGAGGCCGGACAAAGAACAAACTACATATGCCTGGTAGTTTCCGGATTGGTCAGAGGATTCTACATTGATGAAGAAGGCAATGACAGAACAAAGTGCTTTTCGGTTCCGGGAGACTGGTGCTGCAGCTATAATTACTTATCAGATATGCCATGCCCTTTCTATTTGGAAGCAGAGCAGGACACAGTATTAGCAATGTTCAATATTCAGGACGTTGATAATATTAAGGAGAAGTTCCCGATACTTAAGACAAAGATAGAGGAGTTACTGGCAGAAACTATGATGAAATCTGAACAAAGGATATATTCTTTTATTTCAATGGAAGCAAAAGACAGATATATGCTTATTATGAAGGAACAGCCGGAACTCATCAAAACGGTAAAGCAGGAGCATATAGCATCATATCTTGGGGTCACACCCAGTTCTCTTTCAAGGCTTAAAAAAATCTGTCAGCACTTGCCATATGACAATTACAAAGCTCTGTGTAGATTATAAAATCACCTCAACAAAAGAAAACGAGGTGATTTTTTAATGGAAAAAACAGTTAGAAGGAGAATTATTGCATTTGTCTTGTTTATCGCGGCCTTATGCGTTTCTCTTATTGAAATCTATGTAGTATCTCTTACAAATGGCGGCTATGGCGTTTTGGATATGACAAAGTATAGCACCGATATATTTGTTAAGGTGATGAATGATTCAAAAGACATGGATATTTATTGGAAATACTATATCTTTGACTATCTTTTCACGGCGGCATTTTTGAACTGGATGATTCAGATGGCAAGAGGATTTAAAGGCCCTGTAATTAGCAGAATTAAAATCATATCTTATGTCATTGCCGCAATCAGAGGGATTCTTGACATGGTGGAAAACAGTATCATGCTAAATCAGATATACTCTTTTCCGGAGGTGAATTATGCCTTAATCAATATATGCAATACCATAACAAGGATCAAGTTCCATTTTATGAGAGGATGGTTTGCCTGTTTACTTCTGATGATTGCGTTGGGAAGAGTTAGAAAAAAGAATACCTCTCAACAATAACTTAGAAAGCGTAATTACAATATCGGTTATTGGAGCAAGTAAAAAAACTTGCCTTGCAGTGGTATAATATTATTAATAAAAACCACTGAAAAGTGTGCGAAGGATTTGTGCTATGAATATTTGCTTGCTTAACGATTCTTTTCCGCCGGTAATCGACGGAGTGGCCAATGTTGTGCTTAATTATGGCCGCGCACTTACGCAAAATCATGGAGCCAACGTTATAGTAGGGACGCCGAAGTATCCGAATGCGGATTATACCGGCTATCCCTATAAAGTTGTGCCTTATCCTAGTATAGATACTACCGGAATTATCGATGGGTATCGTGCGGGCAATTCTCTTTCTGCAAGAGAAATCGAGGAAATCGCGGAGTTTGGGCCTGATATTATTCATACCCATTGTCCGGCTTCGTCGACTCTAATGGCGCGTATTCTTAAGCATTCTACGGGCGCGCCGGTTGTTTTCACTTATCACACAAAATTTGATATAGATATCGCCAGGGCTGTGGGTGACGGCTTTCGAAAGAAAGAAGTCATCAAGGTTATGATTAACAACATTTCTGCTTGCGATGAAGTTTGGACGGTGTCGCAGGGCGCAGGTGAGAATCTTAAGAGCCTGGGCTATGAGGGCGATTGCAGAGTAATGCCCAACGGCGTCGATTTTGCGCGGGGCAGAGCCGATGGTGCAGCGGTTAAGGCGGCGGTAAAAGAATACGACCTTCCGCCCGGAGTGCCGGTCTTTCTTTTTGTGGGAAGACTCGTAAAGTACAAGGGACTGCCGCTGATTCTCGAGGCGCTGAAGATGGCCCGGGAAGCAGGGCTTGAATTCAGAATGCTTATGGTTGGTTCGGGACCGGACGAGGAAGAACTTAAGAAAATGGCTGAGGATTTTCGCCTGACGGATAAGGTGTTCTTTACGGGGCCGATACGTGACCGAGAGGTGTTGAGAGCAATTAATACGAGGGCGGACTTGTTTCTTTTTCCGTCCACTTACGATACTAACGGCATAGTGGTGCGCGAGGCTGCGGCATGCGGGCTTGCGTCTGTGCTGATAAAGGGGTCGTGCGCCGCGGAGGGTATTACGCATGGGCGAAACGGTTACCTGATTGATGAAACGCCTGAGGCGATGGCGAAGCTCCTTACGGATATCTGTAAGGACATGAACAAAGTAGCCGAGGTAGGCGACTACGCAATGAAGGAGATTTATCTTTCCTGGGACGACGCGGTGAAGATGGCTTATGAACGATACGGCGAGATTCGCGAACTGGCGGCTGCAGGGGAATACCTTAACAGGAAGAGAGAGCCGGTGGATTATCTTATCGCGGCTGCGGCGGATGCGGCTGAGGCATTTAAGAGAATCGGTGATGTTCCGAAACATTTTATTACGCACATACACGAGGAAATCGAAGCGGCAAGAGACCGCATGGAGGGACAGTTATGGCAGTAAAAAATGAACTTGAGACCAGAGATTGGTACAAGACAGCGGTGTTTTATCAAATTTGGGTCAGAAGCTTTGCAGACGGTAACGGCGACGGAATCGGCGACCTTTACGGTGTATATGACAAGCTCGAATATTTAAAAAGCCTTGGAATTACGGCTATTTGGTTTAATCCGCTGTATCCGTCGCCCAACGCGGACTTTGGCTATGATATTTCGGACTACTGCAACATTCATCCGGACTACGGTGACCTTGAGCAGTTTAAGAAGGTGCTTAATAAGGCACACGAGCTCGGTATGAAGGTCATTATGGACCTTGTTATAAATCATACTTCGGATGAGCATCCGTGGTTCATCGAGAGCCGTAAGGGCGGTGACGACAATCCTTATAAAGACTATTACATCTGGCGCGACGAGCCCAATAACTGGGACTCCATCTTTGAAGGAAAGGCTTGGGAGTACGATTCGGTACGCGGACAGTACTATCTGCATCTTTTTGCCAAGAAGCAGCCCGACCTCAACATGGATAACCCGAAGGTCCGTGAGGAAGTTAAGAATATTCTTCGTTTCTGGCTTTCTATGGGCGTGGACGGCTTCCGAGAGGATGTTATTAACTTTATTTCTAAGAGAGAAGGCCTTCCGAACGGTATCGGCTTCCTGCCTATAATCGGCAGTATGCATCACTACAAGGATGGCCCGCATATTCACGAGTATCTTGCGGAGTTCAGAGCGGTATGTGATGAATACGGCGCCGTACAGATAGGCGAAGGCCCCATGACTACGGTTAATTCTGCCATGAAGTATTTAAGCGGCGATACCAAGTCCATGGATATGATGTTTTCTTTTGACCATATGATGGCGGACTGTCTCTTTACGGAGTATTTTCACAGACCCTTCAGTCTTATAAGACTTAAAACCGCTTTATCGCGCTGGCAGTACAAGCTTGCGGACAAAGCATGGAACTCGCTTTATCTTGAGAACCACGACCACCCGCGTGTAATAAGCCGCTACGGAAGCGAGAAGTATCATCGCGAGAGCGGTACGGCGCTTGCTACGGCATATATGTTCCTTAAGGGCACACCCTTTATTTATCAGGGGCAGGAGATTGGTATGACCAATATCAAGCTTTCCTCCATTGACCAGTACGTGGATGTGTCGTCCAAGAATAATTACATCCGATATCACGTTAAGGACCCTGTTGAGGCAAGACTTCACAGAATTCATATTTCCAGCCGCGATTCCGCCAGAACGCCCATGCAGTGGGATGCTTCCGAAAACGCGGGATTTACCACCGGCAAGCCTTGGTTCTACGTCAATCCCAACTATAAGGCTATAAATGTAGCCGCTGAGGAAGAAGATGAGAACAGCATTCTTAACTACTACAGAAAGTGCGTTGCGTTAAGGAAAGAGAATCAGGTTCTTCTTTTTGGCGATTACAAGGAATATGATCACAAGAATCCCTTCGTATACATGTACGAGAGGAGAAAAGGCAAGACTTCATACTTCGTGATTTGTTCTTTTACCGGCGAGCCTATTACATATAAGCTTCCAAGAGGATTCGGCGGCCACACGGCGAAAATTATGCTTTCTAACTATCCGAAGAAACGCGTGCCCGGAGAAATCAGAAGGATGCCGGAGGATGGATTAAAGCTGGCACCCTACGAGGCTCTGGTGGTTAAAATGAAGAGGGTATAAGCCGGGCTTTAGTATGATATACTGAATTATAAGCGTGTATTGGAGGGGAATTCGTTATGATTGATTACATCACTGTGGCCGTTACGCTTACACTCGGCGTTCTCGGGTTAATCGTTAACAGTATACTTCAGCGAAAGAACAACAGCATAAGCACCGTTACGAAGACCAGAATTGCGGGCATGGAGAAGCTGCAGAAATGCATGCAGGATATTCTGACTTATTCGGATGCGCACTATCTGGGCACTATGGGTGATAAGCTGCTGCAGAATGAAAATGTCAGGAACCTGACTCGCAGCGTGTCGGAACTTCGGTCGCTTCTCAGCTGTTCTTTTGAAACCGATGCTAAGGTGTGCGCGGCGGCAGAATCTATACTTGATACTGTACAGAAGTTCTTTGCCAAAGAAACAACAGGCGAGAAAATCGCCGAAGCGAGAAAACGTTTTGAAGCGTTGATAGATCCTTACATCCAGACCGAGTGGAGACGGATTAAGGTTGAAACCGTCGGCAAGAGATGTAAAGGCCTCGGAAAGCTTGTTGCGTGGAACAAGGCATACGAAGAATACAGAGAATACTACGATAAGTGGCATAAGGAGTAACCTTGGAACAATTACTTAAAAGAAACGAGAACGAAAACAACGAGCTGGTAGCTAACGTTTTCCTCGGACTGCTGGGACTTGCGGTCGTGGTATGGGTGCTGACGATTGTGGGCGTTTTCGAAGTATATTTGAATATAGCGTCAGCTTTCTTAATTGTGTGGATGATATTACTGCTGATACCGGTAATATTGGTTAAGATACTTAAGCTCAGAAAGCCGGTTATGAAGTATATTCTCGTGGCGGATTCGGCGGTACTTGTGGGCGTATGTTACATGTTCTTTTCTTATCAGGTGCTGATTCTGTTTCTGGTGCCGGTACTGATAGCGCTGCTCTATATGAATAAGAAGGTGCTGTGGTTCGGCGAGGCTGTGGCATTCGTGGCGATGGCAGCGACCACACTTCTGTTTATCAAGTACGCGGCGCAGCCGTGGATCAGAATAAACGATAACTTAGACGATGTAGTGAGACTTGAGTTGATTCCGAGAACTATTCAGCTTATGGCCTGCTTCCTGATTGTCAATGTGCTTCAGGGCAGGGTATCTTCATACTTTACAGAGTATGACCATTTTGCCAAAGAAACCCGTCCGACCACCGACAGCTCGGACTCGGCGGGCGAGGCAGAGATGGCTGAGTTTGAGAAACTTCTCGCGGGTCTGTCGGAGAGCGAGGCGAATGTATTCGTTAAGTTACTTCAGGGTAAGACCAATACGCAGATTGCGGATGAGCTTTCTTTTTCCGGCGGAACGGTTAAGAATTATGTGTCGGCGATTTACGACAAGCTTGACTGCAGAGAAAGAAACTATCTGATACTTAAATACGGTGCTGTGGCGGCAAGATATGAATTAAACAACCGCCAATAAATGAATATTGATGCTGCATTACGGATGCGCTTTCTTTGACTGAGGTCAGAGAAGGCGCTCTTTTTTGTACTCAAAAAAATACAATTTGAGTATTGACCCGGTGGTTACCACCGGGTTTATAAAGGCATAGCACACGTTATTTATGGAGGTAAAAACATGCAGAAAAAGAGCAGTGTAAAAACGAGACTTATAGCAATTATGCTTTTAATAGCAATCATTCCTTTGTTAGTTGCAGTAGTAATCAGTTACTTTTCATCAACTAACGCTTCCAAGGAATCAGCCAAGAAGAACTTGGACTGGCAGGCCAAATACATCGAGTCTGAAATTGATAAGTTGTATTCAAAGTGCGAGACCGCACTTACCAGTTTTGCTTCTTCCGAGCAGACAAGAGCATTCCTTAAAGGTGAAATTATGGATTCTTCGGCAGTAAGAAAACAGATGATTACCATTAACGAATCTTTTGGTGACAGCAATACAATGGTTTTATCCAATCTTAAGGGCCAGATGGTATTAAGAAGCGATAACGGAGAACTTAAGAATATCGCCGACAGAGAGTACTTCAAGGATGCAAAAGCAGGAAAAGTACACATATCTAACGTATATGTCAGCATAGTAACCAACACAAGAAACGTTTGTGTGGCAGTTCCTGTTTTCGACACAGACGGAACTACTGTTATCGGCGTTGTACATAAAACTTTAAATCCCGATGACATTCATACAATGCTTGCGGCAAATGCAGAAGAAGCATTCCTTGTAGACCAGTACGCTACTATGGTTGCACATTCTGATTTCGAAATCGCCGCAACGGATGAGGAGATTAATTATTCATCTTCTCCTTACATGACATCAAATACAAAAACCGGTTTTTATATCAGTACTGCGAAGGGTTATCCCGTATATGTAAGCTATGTAAAGAACGAAGCATCCGGTCACACAATTTGTGCCGGCCTTGCTGAATCTGAAGTAGTAGCGCAGGCAAGACGCGGTGCCATGACAATCGTATTCGTAGGCGTGGCAATGGTAGTTGCTGTATTTGTTCTTTCGCTTGTAATCGCAAAGAGCTTTACAGATCCCATGGTTGAAGTAAACAAGTTATTATCATCTCTTGCAAACGGAGAGTTTAAGAAGACCGATAAGTACGGCAAGCGTACAGATGAGTTCGGTCAGATGATCGGTAATGCAAATTCGCTTATAGATAAGCTTTCTTCTATTGTCGGTCACATTAAGGAATCTTCAAATACAGTTAACGATTCTTCCGAGGAATTATCGGATATGGCCAATCAGATTGCGGCTACGGCCGACAGTGTCGCAGAGGCGGTTCAGGAAATCGCGGCAGGTGCTACAGATCAGGCCAAAGAAGTACAGAATTCTGCGGAGAATGCAGGATATATTACAGAGGCTGTTGAAGAAGTACAGCATTCAGCCAACGACTTAAATGACCTTGCTAACCGTATGAAGAATGCGTCCGAATTATCAAGCGAGTCTCTTACCAACTTCCACGATTCCAGTGAAGTAATGGCAACAAAGATAAGTGAGATTACAGAAAAGATTTCCGCTACTCAGGATGCGGTTGCGGATATTAACGCAAGAGTTGAGGGGATTTCCGACATTGCGGCTCAGACCAACCTTCTTTCTCTTAATGCTTCGATTGAAGCTGCAAGAGCGGGTGATGCCGGAAGAGGATTCGCAGTTGTAGCAGAAGAAATCAGAAAGCTTGCAGACGATTCCGAGAGCCTTGCAAGAGAAATTCACGATGTAATGGAAGCTCTCTTAAATCAGTCAACATCCGCTGTTAAGGCGGCCAAAGAAATCATTGAAGACAACAAGGTTCAGCAGGTTGCTTTGGCTAAGACTATCGATGCTGTTAACGGAATGATTTCAGACATTGAGATGACTGTAGACAGAGTAGACAAGATTTCAGGAGAAACAAATACTTGCGTAGAGTCCAACAAGAAGGTTTCTAACGCAATGGCTTCTCTTTCCGCAATTTCCGAAGAGAATGCTGCGGCAACCGAAACTACAGGTGCATCTGTTGAGGAGCTTTCGGCTACAGTTACAACACTTGCAGAGTCTGCAGAAAACTTGAAGAAGATTGCAGAAGAACTTAACGAAGAAATGAAATTCTTTAAATAACAACAACGAGGAGCGGTATCATTCAAGCTTTGAGAATACAAAAAAGTAGTGATGGTACCTCTTCTCTTTATCATAGAAACGTGATACCAGAACGGAATAAACCTTGTCAAAGGGTCTTGAATACATTTGAGTTATTCTGTCCATAAACTCGAATAAAAAAGACTCATTGATACGTTCTCTTCCTACCAAATCTACCATCTGGGCGACGACTTTGGAGCCGGGAATGGTGATACCGTTATCCATATTGAGAAAATCTGCGTACTTTTTTTCGGTGATAAGCCCGTAGTTACCATCGCCTTGCGTGTCCTTATCCACGATGAGAGAAGTTGTGAAGAACTGTGAATTATTAAAGGCCTCTCTCATAGATTCAAAGTACGGATTCTTAGGGTCGGTAGTATAAGGAACAAAGAATAAGTCTTCGGTTTCGACTTCCGAAAGCTCGAAAAGATGGTCTTGAACCAGGCGTATAAACGTAAGGTCTTTGAGCGCTTTCTTTCTGAGGAGAGTGTACTCGATGATTTTATTCGTGTAGTAATCCGCGTGCTCGGCAAGACTTTCGATAATTCGGGGAAAGTCGGACTCATAAAGAGCTTCTTTGGCATCGGAAAGGGAGAATCCCAGCGAACGGTATTTGAGAATGTCGATAAGGGTGCTCACGTCCCAATAGCTGTATTCTCTGTAACCGTTTTCGGTATTTACGCTAGGATTTAACAGCCCGAGGCGCTCGTAGTGCCGGAGCGTTTCGCGGGTGATATCAAATATACGGCATATTTCTATGGTGGAGTATTTATGTTCCTTCATGCTCAATCCTCGATGTGGAGATATAAGAGAATTGTACAGCATGGGAATTAATAGATTGAATTTTGTAAAAGTTAACTTTTGACGGAGCGTCTGTCACGGACGACGATGCGCTTCGTGAATTCTCAAAAAGCCTGCTTTGGCGGCGTAGGAGGTAAAAATGTCCGATTTATCAATCAACAGTGCTGAAAAGAAAGATGAAAAGCTCTATCTTGTTTTTCACGTAGGCGAGGAGCGTTATGCTGTAGATGTCTATGATGTAAACAATATTATTATGATACCGGCAATCACCAAAATGCCCGGTACGGATGAGTGCTACAAAGGCATTATTCACTTAAGAGGTGAAATTATACCTATAATGAGCCTCAGTAAGAGATTAAACATTGGTAAAGACGAAATTACCAAAGACTCACGTATCATTATTCTCGATCTTGCGAACGATAAGCGCATCGGCGTGATTGTGGACTCTGTTACTGAAGTGATTACCATTTCTGCGGACAACATTGAAGAACCGTCCGCATTTGTAAGCAAAGAGGATTCTCTTATCAGCGGAATCGGCAGAAAGGATTCTAACCTGATTTCAATCATTGAGACTAACTTGCTTGCGAGACTCGAATATGCGTCATAACGGTAATTTGCCGGAATATGACCAAAGTCATACGAAGTTGTGACCGCGGTAACTGGAAATCATCCCGCTCTCTTGGTAGAAGTATCAAGGAGGCGGGATTTTTTTGTTACTTAAAAATGACACTGCGTCCGTGCAAAAGAAGCCTAAATCGGTGCAGCACGAAACGCACTCCCGCAAATATGGTAATAGTTAGGAGAGGTTAGATATGAAAATCAGTGAGAAAATAAAAAGAAAGGTCGGACATACAATGCTGGTAGCATTTATCGGTTTGTGCATCGTGATTGTGGTTAACTTCCTTCCCACGCTCAACCCGGAGACTGCGGGAATGTCGATGATTGAGGGAAAATGGATAAACGTATATTATGAGAAAGAAGCCGCTGCGGCCATGGATACGTTTTGCTACGCCGACGGTGAAGTTGAAAGAATAGCAAGAAAGCTCGGATTTCGCGAGAAGCAGGCGGTTAAAGTATATATATACGATAATCAGAAGACCATGCAGATGAAGAAGTACGGTTTCATCGGACCTATACTGCACCTTGACTGGTATATAGGCGATAACATCGGAACGAACGTAATCCTTACGTCGCCTGCCAACCCCGGACCGGCGCATACATACGATGACAATAAGTATGCGGTGCTCCACGAGATAGTACACGCATATATCAGCGTCATGAATCCGGGTATCCGCTTGTGGCTTACGGAGGGCTGTGCGCTGTATCTGGCAAACGGTGCACCGATAGCTGACGAAGACTTGCCTTATATGAAGTACCCGAGCTTTGCAGAAACAAGAACCGCTAACCCTGTAAGATTTGCAAACTGCGGCGGATATTCTTTTGCCTACGACTACATTGAGTTTCTGGACAAAAAATATGGCTGGGACAAGGTTGTGAAGCTTTTGCAGACAGAAGATTATGAGAAGGTTCTGGGCAAGGACGAGCGCGGCATTTATAACGAGTGGATTGAATCGTTAAATGACAGGGCCAAAAGAAACTAATCTGTGTTATGATATACGGAAAAGGTGTATTTATGGCTGTTAAAAAAACGATAAAGAAAATAGTTATTATTATATTGGTGGTGGTTCTTCTTTTTGTGCTCGTAAGAACAGTTGTGCCCGGGTGGATGCCTAAAGTTAAGGGTGAGAATGCTGTCAGCGAGTTTAAAAAGGCAGAGATAAACGGCGCAGAACTGCAGTTGATGATTCGAGGAGAGGACAGGAGCAATCCTGTGGTGATATTCGTGCACGGCGGGCCTTGCTGCTCAGAGATTCCGTATGTGAGAAAGTACCAGAAGGATTGGGAGAAGGACTTCACAATCGTTCATTACGATCAGCGGGGAAGCGGCAAGTCGTATAAGTTCGGCGAAGATTATTCGCAGATGACGACCGCGACACATGTGGAGGATTTGATAACTCTTACTGAGTACATTGAGAAGTATCTGGGAACCGACAAGGTGATACTGCTCGGTCATTCTTTCGGAACTTATATCGGCACGCAGGCAGCAGCGCTGAGGCCTGATTTGTATAGTGCATATGTGGGAATCGGGCAGATGTCCGATACTGTATTAAGCGAGCTTAATACGCTTGATAAGTGCGTAGCTGCGGCGCGAGACAGGGGCGATGCCAAGGCGGCAGAAGAGCTTGAGGCATTGCGGGTACCGATTTCCGAAGGCAAACAGATAACGCCCAGAGACAAAGTCTATGAGTACGGCTTCGGAGCAAGGCTGATAAATGATAACAGCGATTATACGCGGGCATTCTTTTTCGGTCCCGAGTACAACTTGGTTGATGTGGTAAGATACCTTACAGGCGCGGGCAAGTGTCAGGAAGGACTTATCATGGAGGCCCTCGAGCATCCGATTACTGATATCGTAGACGAAATAGATATTCCCGTATACTTTGTGATGGGTCGGTATGACGGCATGACATCGCCTGAAGCGGCAGAAGAATACCTGCAGGATATTAAGGGTGACGGAGAAAAGAAATTCATTCTTTTTGAGAATTCGGCGCACTATCCGCAGTTCGAGGAAAAAGAAGCATTCTATAAGTGGATGATAGATACGTTTCGATAACATACTGGAAAAGCGCTTTCGGGCGCTTTTTTCTTTTGCCGGATTTGACAAAAGTATATAAAAGTATATAATCTAATTGAAAGTATATAGAAGTATATATAGTAATATAAAGTATATAAGAGTATATAAGAAGGGCAAAAGTATATAAGAATATAGATTGGAGGCGCGTATGGATAAGAATCCTTTTGCAATCAATTTTGGCAAGGTTCCGTTACAGTATATCAGCAGAGATATTGTGATAGATGAAATAGTCGATGAACTCAGTAGCGAGTATGTACAGAACCCGTGTTTCATGCTGACAGGTGCCAGAGGGAGCGGAAAAACGGTAACTATGACTGCTATAGAGAAGAAAATAAGTGAATCAAATGACTGGATTATTATTCGCTTAAATCCGGAGAGGAATATGCTTGAGAGCCTTGTTGCCAAGTTATATGACAGCAAGGACTATCTGACTAAATTCATTGACGCGAGCGTTAATCTTTCAAAGTTTGGTATCGGTGTAAGTCTGGCTTCAAAGCCTCCGATAGCAGATATAGAGTCTGCATTGGAGATTATACTGAAAGAAATCAAAAAGAAAAAGAAGAGATTGCTCGTCACTGTAGATGAGGCTTCAAACACCGCATATATGCGCGAGTTTGCAAGCAGCTTCCAGATAATGATCCGAGAAGATTTGCCTATATATCTTATTATGGCCGGTTTGTATGAAAATATCAGAGGCATAGAGAATGAGAAGAATCTTACGTTCCTTTACCGAACACCTAAATATGAAATGGAACCACTTAACATTACTCTTATAGCTGACAGATATTCTAAAACCATGAAGTTGAGTTATGAACAGGCTATGGAATGCGCGCTTATTACTAAAGGGTATCCGTTTGCATATCAGGCGCTAGGCAAATATTTGTGGGAAGATGATAAACATCAATTGAGTATTGAAATTCTGGCTAAATTGGATGATGCTTTGAGCCATTACGTATATTCGAAAATATGGTCTGAGCTTTCGCCAAAGGATAAGTGGTACATGTCCTTTATAGTGCAAAAAGAAAAAATGTCGGTTTCGGAAATTCTGGAATTGTCCAAGGAAAAGAAAAATGAGTTCTCTCAATATAGAGCACGCCTAAGGGATAAAGGCTTAATAAATGCTGATTCTTATGGCGAGATTAGTTTCAGACTTCCCAGATTTGATGTTTTTGTAAAAAATACGCAGAGGTAAGAGGCTTATTATGCTTAGATTAAGACCATTCAAACCCTGTGACGCTCAGTGCGTGGCACAGTGGTGCAAGGATAAAGATGTATATAACAAATGGGGCGGAATGCTTATTGGTGAGTTCCCGCTTTCTGCTGATGACATTAATAAAGTGTACTTCGAGAAGAACGGACACTGCGAGGAACCCGATAATTTCTACCCGATGGTTGCTTTTGACGAAAGCGGTGTGGTAGGACATTTTATAATGCGATACATTCACGGCGACAATCGTGTGTTGAGATTTGGCTGGGTAATTGTGGATAACACAAAGCGCGGCAAGAGAATCGGGCAGAATATGCTCTCGCTCGGTCTTAAGTATGCTTTTGAGATACTGGGAGTGGCGGAAGTTACTATAGGAGTCTTTGAAAACAATGCGCCGGCGCGAAAGTGCTACACGAGCATAGGTTTCCATGAGTCGGATAATATTCCCGCTCATATGTCCGAAGTTAACGGTGAGCAGTGGAACACACTTGAGTTAATTCTCACCAAAGGGGAATATATGCACCGTTAATTTATACCACAAGTATAATGACAACCTAGGAAAATGATGTTATAGTACGATACAGATAGAGATAAGCGGAGCGGACATAGAATGCTCCCGGAAAGGAAAAGACATGACAATATTCAATCGCATAGACAGCCAGTATAGTTATTGCTCCGAATCATCGCTCGAAAAACGTCTCGAGTGGGGATTTAAAGTGATGCGCTCATATAGGATTAAGCAGATGCGAGAAGATATTGCTTTGGCTAAGACCTGACACAGACTGAAGGTCGGAGCTTATAGATGCATGATTGTAAACCGCTTACCTTTATGAGGCAGGCGGTTATTTTTTTGCAGAGTTGGCTCAATTGGTACAGCATCGGTCTTGAAAACCGACATTTCGAAAGGATATCCGGGTTCGAATCCCGGGCTCTGCGCTATGCTTTGTTAGCTCAATGGTAGAGCACCCGGCTTTTAACCGGGTGGTTGGGGGTTCGAGTCCCCTGCGGAGCACTATGCACGAGTGGCGAAGTTGGTATACGCACCTGACTTAGGATCAGACGCAGCAATGCATGTGGGTTCGAGCCCCACCTCGTGTACTGTTCAATGTATTCAGAAAGGACACATAAATGGACGTTTTGGAAATCAAAGGAAAAGTTAATACAGCCCTCTGCTACGCGAAGGTAGTGGAAGACGAGGCGATAGAGCAAATCAGACGTATGTGTGATTATTCGATGACCGAAGGCTCCAAAATCAGGATTATGCCCGACGTTCACTCCGGTAAAGGCTGCACCATCGGAACCACAATGACGATTATAGATAAAGCAGTTCCCAACGTGGTCGGCGTCGATATCGGATGCGGAATGTATACGGTTAATCTGGGCCAAAGAAGCATCGACTTTGAAGCGGTAGATGAGGCCGCTCACTACATACCTTCAGGAATGAATGTATGGGAAGGCAGACAGGAAAGATTCGACCTTACCGGTCTTAAGTGCTACAGAGAGCTCAAAGACTCTAAAAGACTTGAGCGCTCTCTCGGAACACTTGGCGGAGGTAATCACTTCATAGAAATTGATGAATCTGCCGACGGCGCCAAATACCTTATTATTCACTCAGGCTCAAGAAACCTCGGCAAGCAGGTGGCGGAAATCTATCAAAGACTTGCAATTAACCTTAACAGAGGCTACGGCGAATATTATGAGAAGCGTGATGAAATCATCAGAACCTACAAGGAGCAGGGACGCAAGAATGAAATACAAGAGGCGTTAAAGCAGCTCCACGCGCAGGTGTATGAGAGCGAGACAAGCATGCCCGAAGACTTATGCTATTTATCGGGCAAGTATCTTGACGATTATCTTCACGACGTAGAAATCTGCCAGGCTTTTGCCAAAAGAAGCCGTGAGAAGATGGCTGAGATTATCCTTGAAAGAACAGGAATGACTGCAGTAGACAGCTTCCACACCATTCATAACTATATCGATACAGATGAAATGATTTTAAGAAAGGGCGCAATAGCGGCCCATAATGGTGAGAAAGTGCTGATTCAGATTAATATGAGGGACGGAAGCGTACTTGCAATCGGCAAGGGTAACCCCGAATGGAATTACTCTGCTCCGCACGGCGCAGGAAGACTTATGTCACGAACCAAGGCCAAAGAAAATTTAAGCATTGATGAATACAAGAAAACCATGGAAGGCGTATATTCTACTTCCATCAATGAGAATACATTGGACGAAGCGCCTATGGCATACAAGAGCCTTGAAGACATCATAGATGTTATCAGGGAATCTGTGGACGTCATAGACGTAATGAAACCAATATTTAACTTCAAGGCATCCGACTAAGGGACACCTGTTCCGGCGTCGGATGGCCGGAACAGGAGGACAAAATGATAACTATACCTGCCATAGATATGGCAGCCACAGGCAGAAACATAGCTCGAATGCGTGCGAATGCCGGATTGACCGTGAGAGATTTGCAGGTAATCTTCGGATTTGCAACTCCTCAGGCAATTTACAAGTGGCAACACGGGACCGCTATGCCTACTTTGGACAATTTAGTGGTATTGGCGGCAATCTTCGAAGTGCCTATGGATGACATCATTGTTGTGGATGCCACCATGCAGGCGCAGATCGGAGCTTGAAAGAAAATATTGCGGAATCGTGTATAACACTACGGTTCCGTCTGAGGTCCCCTCGTCTAAACGGTCAGGACACGGCCCTTTCAAGGCCGGAATGCTCGGTTCGAATCCGGCGGGGATCATATGGGTAGGTCGCATAGCGGCAATTGCAGCGGACTGTAAATCCGCCGACTTCGGTCTACGTTGGTTCGAGTCCAACCCTGCCCACTTTGTTTGCGTGGCCGAGAGGCTTAAGGCGCTTCCCTGCTAAGGAAGTGTGCGCTTAGCGCACCGGTGGTTCAAATCCACCCGCAAACGTTTTTGAAAAAGTAAAAATTACTCTTGACTCTGACGTTACGTAATAGTTTATGGTATTATTACACGGAAGGGAGACAAGCCATGATGACAGTTAATGAAGTGAGTAAGCTGACGGGAGTGAGTATACGCACACTGCAGTATTACGACAACATCGGGCTCTTAAAGCCGGCAGAGTACACGGAGTCCGGATACAGGCTGTATGACGATACGGCGTTAGAACGGTTGCAACAGATTTTGCTGTTTAGAGAGCTGGAATTTCCCTTAAAGGAGATTAAGGACATAATAGGAAGTTCGGACTTTGACCGCGCGAAAGCGTTAGACCAGCAGATAGAACTTCTGACGTTAAAGAAAGAACATTTGGAGAACCTTATTTCTTTTGCCCGTGGACTGAAAAAGAAAGGAGCAAAAAATATGGATTTTTCAGCATTTGATACCGCCAAGATAGACGAATACGCTAAGAAAGCGAAGGAGCAGTGGGGTAACACCGCCGCATACAAAGAATACGAGAAGAAAGCGGAGGGACGTTCCAAGGAGGATACGGCGTCTGTGATGGAAGAGTTTATGGGAATCTTCGCCGAGTTCGGAAAGATAAAGGACAAGGCGCCCGAATCGGCTGAGGCTCAGGCAATGGTACAGAAGCTTAAGGATTATATCACTGAGCATTTCTATAACTGCACCAATGATATTCTTGCGGAACTTGGAAAGGCTTATGCAAGCGGTAATGAGTTTACCGAGAATATCGATAAGGCAGGCGGAGTCGGAACGGCTTCTCTGGCAAGTAAGGCGATAGCGGTTTATTGCGGTAAGTAAATATTTAAATGAGCGGCGGACTGAGCTAAGAAGATAGTTTGGCCCGCCGTTTTTGTGGTATGCTATTGTCAGTGAGGAAATTTTTATGAAACACATAGATGCTGACGGAATTACATTTATAGAGCCGTTGTCCGGCACGGGCGAGTGGTATTACGGAATAGGCTACGAGCACGGCGACCTTTATGAGGCGGAAGAACTTTACAAGATGGGGGAGCCGGTTAAGGGCAGGAGCCTCGTGCTGGTGCATTACCCCGACGGAACCGTATACAGACCGGTGCCCAAGGAAGAAGGAAAATATACAACACCGCCGAAATATTACGAGGGTGGCATATACTTAATTCGCGTGGACTTTCCGAAGGGCGTGATAGAGATTGTGAGATTCGATGAGAAGAGTCACGAGACGAGCGTTGCGGCCGAGATTCCGCTTGATTCGGTTAAGGATTGCTACAATCTTAACCTTACTACGAAGCCGCTTACGATGACGAGACAGTGTGTGGGCGACAATGATTTTGAGATTGTGTGGCCCGAGCGGGTGAGCTTTAAGATGGGCGACCACGATTCTTTCTTTTTACGTGACGGAGACAAGTTGTACTTTAGCCGGTGGCATGAGGAAGGCGATGGGCCGAACTATAAGTATTGGGAAGAGATTGTGGTAAGGAATTTGGAGGGAGAAATCACTGACACGTTTTCGGGAGACATACAGCTTATGCCGAACGGTGAAATGTGGCATTTGAAATAAAAAGAAGGGAATTGAATCGGAGGAGGAATTATTATGGCTTTACCTGAAAGAATTCACAGGAAAACAGATGAAACGGATTATGTATTGGTAGATGACGAAGGCAATGAAGTGAAAAAGGGCCTTTACAAACATTGGTATGCCGGCAAGCGGTATGCTATGATTTGGGAGACTAAGTATTCGCCTTTGGAGACTCCTACGGTTTATGAGGAGCCGAATGACGACGATCACTTTTTCATGATTCATGATGATGCGCTTATAGCTGAAATTGCCGATGATTTTTGGAAAGCTGTGTCGCAGCCCCTTCAGACCGATGGGCCGGCGTGGTATTACGAGAACAAACGCCCTGATATCGGACCTATGGAGCCTGTTAAGAACTTTATGGGCATAAGCGGGTTAAATATGATAGAGGGTAATGAACCCAAGAAAATCGAGCGCCCCAAGAATATCATTCACGAGGACGGGACATGGACCTGCGTGACCTGCAATCACGTTAACAGTGGCAGATTCTGCTCGGAGTGCGGATATCCCAAGGAGTAGAAGGCACATCGGGCGACCTAAGAATAAATAAGTGTAAAGCAGACTCAAATTAGTGTAATGGCGGGTCTGCTTTTTCTTTTGCACTAATATGTAGACTGTAAAGGGATGTTAGATAGAAGGGAGCCGATAATGAGAATGAGTAAGTATGAACCTTTGTGGGAATATGTCAAAGAAAACGGGGAAAGCCGTCTTGTAATGACTTACGAAGAGGCTGAAAACGTACTGAATTTCCCTATTGAGCATTCTTTCTTAACTTACAAGAAAGAGCTTAAGAATTACGGGTATGAGGTTAAGAAGATTTCCATGAAAGACGAAAGGATACTGTTTGAAAAGATAAGTTAGCGATGCGATTCTACTTTGAGTAGGTAGCGTGTGGCTGCCATCTGTCTTATCATCACGGTATCGGAAGGAGGCGGTAATCATGGATAATACAACAGCTAAGGTGAGTTGCTTTGCAAGAGCATATCACTACAAGAACAACACAACACACATTTTCGCAGACAGCTGTGCGCAGAAGATTCTCGGCGAGGAATATGCTCAGATAGCGGAGAGCATGGCGCAGGGAATTAACTTCTTTATGCCCGGGTTCAAAGGAAGCAAAGAGGACGGCCTTAGGTTAATCGTGGACAACCAATTGTCACCTTCGGTGCTCGGAAGGAGTGCTTTCTGCGAAAGAAAGCTTTCCGAAGCTGAGGCCGACGGTTGCAGGCAGTATGTACTCTTTGCGGCAGGGTATGATACTTATGCCTTGAGAAACACAGATGCATCGGTTAAAGTTTATGAGCTCGATTTGCCTGAAATGGTTGAAGACAAAAGAAGCAGAATGGGAAAATTGGGGAAGGAATCGAGCGCGACGTATGTACGCTGTAATCTGGCGGAAGAAACCTGGCCGGACAAGCTTTTGGAAAAGGGCTTTAAAGAAACGGATAGAGCCTTCGGAAGCCTGCTCGGAATCAGCTACTATCTTGAAAAAGAAGAATGGGAGAGACTGTTACGCAGTGTAGCAGGCATTACGCCGAAGGGGTCGAGGATATGCTTTGATTATCCTTTGGCTCAGGAGAGTAAAGAAACTATAGTAAATAAGGCACTTGCAAGCGGTGCCGGTGAGCGTATGAAAGCGCTGTATACGGAGGCGGGTATGCGTGTTCTTTTGACGGAGTGCGGATTCAGAGTGACGGAGCATCTTGAGGCTTCGGATATGACGGAGGAGTACTTCGCGGATTATAACAAGAATACGCCGGAACATCCGATGAAGGCACCGGAAGGCATAGCCTATGTGCTTGCGGTAAGAATATAATCGGTACCGATATAATCAACATCTCTTCACTATCGACTTGATGCACTGCAAGGAACCGATAAGGCCTCCAGGAGACCCTCGGCGGGCAACAATCATTATCAAGGGCGGTAAGATTGCACTTGTGTACAATAAAGTTGTTAAATATCTATTAAGCAGACTCTATTTCGGTGAAATGAGTCTGCTTATAGTGTATAATGACGAAAGATGATTATTTTGGGAGAAGAGAAATGGTGGTCTTTAAAAGAGTCAGCGTGGAGTCGCAGGATGCGGTAACGCTGCTTAATGAGTTAAACGATACCCTTATGGGAATTCTGGGGCACAACGGCACCATGCATGTGTGCATGGACGATTTCAAGCTTGAGAGAGCTTTCTTTTTGATAGGCTATGATGCGGACGAACCGATGTGCTGTGCAGGAGTTCGCCGCATGGATGATAAGACCGGCGAGATTAAACGTGTCTACGCAAGAGAGAATAAAAAGGGGCTTGGTGCCGCTTTGATGCGTGCGCTGGAGAGAGAAGCCCGCGTGGAAGGCTACGAGAGACTGGCTCTTGAGTGTCGTGCAGGCAATACGCATGCAATAGAATTTTACAAAAGAAACGGTTACATCGTGTGCGACAGTTACCCGCCATACGACGAGGAAGACGATGCGGTGTGCCTTGATAAGAAATTGTAAGAACGGGGGGCAATATGGAGAAGCTTTTTACAATCGACTTAAAAGACTATAACGAAAGCGACCGCGTATTCAGACGTCCGTCGGCCAGAGCAATTATCATAAAGGGCGACAAGATAGCGCTCGTGTACAGCAAGGTTGAGAAGTACTACAAGTTCCCGGGCGGAGGCATTCACGACGATGAGGACAAGAGAGAGGCGCTTATCCGAGAGGTAAGAGAAGAGGTCGGCATGGTGGTTAAGCCCGAGACCATTAAAGAGTTCGGAAGCGTCTTAAGACGTCAGAAGGGCAAGGAAGAAGGAGTAATCTTCGAACAGGAGAATTATTATTACTTCTGTGAGACCGAGGACGAACTGGTAAGCCAGGAACTGGATGAATATGAAAAGGATGCCGAGTTCGTGCTCAGGATTGTGCCGATTGACGAGGCCATCGCCACCAATGAAGCATACACAAGCACGGATTCTTTCAATCCCGTGATGATAAAGCGGGAGTGCCGCGTGCTTAGAATGATAAAGGAAACCTTAAATTAAGTGTACAGCAGACCTGAATCGGTGTGATTTAGGTCTGTTTTCTTTTGCCGTGGTAAGCTGTCCTAAGGCTATGGAGGTGAAAGAATGATAGTATCGACAGTAAAAGAAGTGTTTCCAAACAATATAAGAGAAGTCTGGGATGTGGTGACCTCGGTTGAGAAAGTCGGCTGGAGAAGCGATATCGCCAAGATTGATATAATAAACAGCAGACAGTTTGTGGAATACTCAATGGATGGGACTCCCACATATTTCAGCGTAACGGCCATAGAACCACTTAAACGTTGGGAATTTGACATGGGAAACAAAAATATGGAAGGACACTGGATTGGCGAATTTTCCTACAAGTATGGAAGAACCACAGTGGAATTTACCGAGGAGATAAGGGTAAAGAAGTGGTATTTGAAGCCTTTTGCAAGGCGTTACCTTAAAAGGCAGCAGGAAGTATATATGCAGGATTTAAGAAAGGTACTGCATCACCCGGTATAACGGGAGAGGGCTTTATCTTGGGTCTGATTTTACGCTAAAGGCCCGTGCTCTTACACGAGCCCTTTGAGAATATCTATGTAATTTAAAGTCAGCTGCGACGGGTGAATGGTGCCCGGCAAAATGTAGCCGATTTCCATATAGTCATCTACTTCAAGCGGCCTCGCAATTATGTTGGGGCCGTTTAATTCTTCACTGATTACGCCGCTACAGATGGTGTAGCCGTTAAGACCGATAAGCATGTTAAAAAGGGTCGCGCGGTCGCATACCACAAGCTCTTTGTCACAGTCGGCGGTACTCAAGATTTCCTCGGAAAAATAAAACGAATTGTGGCTGCCTTGTTCATATGAAAGGCGTGGGTAGGGCTTTAGGTCGTCTAGCGTCAGTTTCTTTTTCGAAGCGAGGGGATTACCCTTGCCGATGAAAACGTGGGGCCGCGCTACGAAGAGTGTGTTAAAAGAAAGATTGTTGTCGCGAAGAGTCTTTCTGATGACGGTCTCATTGAACTTGTTAAGGTAGAGTATGCCAATCTCGCTTCGAAGGTGCGCTACGTCGTCGATTATGTCGTAGGTCTGGGTCTCGCGCATGTGGAATTCATACTTGCCGCCGCCCTGCTCCTTGATGAGGCGTACGAAGGCTTCGACGACAAAAGAATAATGCTGTGAGGACACACAGAATCTTTGCTTGCCGACGGCTTTGCCGGTGTATCGCTCTTCGATAAGATCGGCCTGCTCTAAGACCTGTCTTGCGTATCCCAAGAATTCATCTCCGTCGGGGGTGAGTTCAATTCCCTTGTTGGAACGGGTAAATATAGTGATGCCGTATTCTTTTTCCAGTTCGTGAATGGCGGATGTGAGGGAAGGCTGGGCGATGAAGAGCTTGCGCGCGGCTTCGGTCATGTTGCCGGTTTCTGCGACGGTTACGGCGTATTGGAGTTGTTTGAGCGTCATGGCGGGCACCTCGTTAAAATAGAATCTGATGTGATTGTAGCATGCATGATAGAAAAAATCTATGGAGAAGGCATAATTAAATATATTTTACCTAGTGATTAGGTAGGTCTATAATCCCTTTCAAGACACAAAGGAAAACGAGAGGAGATACAGGAATGAGTACATTACAGACACCTTTTCGCTACGATTTCGTAGGAAGTTTCTTAAGACCGCAGGCACTTAAGGATGCCAAGGCGGTATTTCAGGCAGGAAAGATTACGAAGGAAGAACTCGACAAGGTAATCAACGAAGAGATTACCAAGGTTGTGGCCAAGCAGAAAGAGTTGGGTTACCACGTTATTACCGACGGTGAGTTCAGAAGAACTTTCTGGCACCTTGACTTCATGTGGGGATTCGAGGGCGTAGATCACAAGGCTACAGGAAACGGAGTACCTTTCAACGACGAGCTTGCAATTCTTGACGATACATATCTTGTGGGCAAGATTAAGGCGAAGGCTCATCCCTTCGTGGAATACTTTAAGTTCTTAAAGCAGTTCGAGGACGAGAACACTGTTGCAAAGTACACGGTACCCGCGCCCGCGCAGATGTTCCAGCAGATGATTATCCCTACCAACTTCGAGACCACCCGCAAGTTCTATCCCGACAACGAAGGACTTATTCAGGATATAGCCGCTGCTTACCGCGACGTCATCAAGCAGTTTTATGATGCAGGCTGCCGCAATCTTCAGTTCGACGACTGTACCTGGGGCGCTCTTGTAGGCGACGCAGCCAAGCTTCGCTATAAGTCACTCGGTATCGACCTTGACGACGTTAAGGCAGAGCTTCTTAAGGTTAACAACCTTGCACTCGAAGGCAAGCCCGCAGACATGGTAATCAACTCCCACATCTGCCGCGGTAACTACCACTCAACATACTTCACCAGCGGACCTTACGACTCCGTAGCAGATTATGTATTTGCCAAAGAAAACGTGAACGCACTCTTCCTTGAGTACGACGACGAGCGTTCCGGCGGCTTTGCGCCTCTGTCTAAGATTTCCACAGATAAGAAGGTGGTGCTCGGACTTATCACCACCAAGTCCCCCAAGCTTGAGGACAAGGCGGCAGTCATCGCAAGAATCAAAGAGGCAGCTCACTACGTGCCCCTCGACCGCTTATACTTAAGCCCTCAGTGTGGCTTCGCATCATGCGAAATCGGTAACAAGCTCACCGAAGAAGAGCAGTGGGCTAAGCTCAGACTGGTTAAAGAAATCGCCGACGAAGTCTGGGGATAAATAACGGTTTTTTACCGTTCATATTTCAAAAATGACCGCTCATGTCAAAAGTGTTTCTTTGGCCTTGAGAAATGTGTACTATCACATCAACAAGACAACAAACACTTAGACAAGGAGCGGTTTTATTATGAGTAACGCAATTGTAACTAACGGACTTATTAAAAGATACAAAGATAAGACGGCGGTTGACGGTATATCGATAACCGTCGAAGAAGGAAAGCTTGTGGCACTCCTCGGCGTCAACGGTGCGGGCAAGACCACGACAATAAGAATGCTTACCTGCCTGTCAAAACCCACAGCCGGAACAGCGCAGGTGCTGGGCCACGATGTGGTCAAGGAAGCCGATGAGGTGAAGAAGCTTGTGGGCATATCCACACAGGATACCGCAGTAGCCGAGAACTTGACAGTGCGCGAGAACCTTGAATTTATGGCTTCGCTGTATCTGGATAAGAACAGAATCGACGGCGCGGTTGAGAAGGCTATCGAAGCTTTCGGACTTGAGGAGTTCCGTAACAAGAAAGCAAAGCATTTATCCGGCGGCTGGAAAAGAAAACTTTCCATCGCCATGGCAATTATCGGAGAGCCCAAAATTCTGTTCCTCGACGAGCCCACACTGGGACTCGACGTTCTGGCCCGCAGACAGCTGTGGACGGAGATTGAGGAGATTAAGAAACACATGACCATCGTTCTTACGACTCATTACATGGAAGAAGCGGAAGCGCTTGCGGATGAAATATTTGTAATGATTGACGGTAAGGTGGTAGCAAACGGCACGCTTTCCGAGCTTGAGGCCCGCACGGGTAAGAAGGGTCTTGAAGAAGTATTTGTTAAGATTGCGGAGGAATATTAATCATGAAGAACAGAACACTTTCTTTTGCAAAGAGAAATTTAATAGAGATGTCGAGGGATTCGCTTAGTTACATATTCTGCGTGGCGTTCCCGATAGTAATGCTGGTGATTATGTCGGTGGTGAATGCAAGCATTCCCAAGGAAGCCGGAATGACGCTTTTCAGAATCGATAATCTGGCGGGCGGCATAGTGATATTCGGGCAGACATTCGTAATGCTGTTTTCGGCGCTTAATGTAAGCAAGGATCGCTCGGGCTCGTTTCTTATCAGACTTTTTGCTTCGCCCATGAAGAGCAAAAACTTTACAGGCGGATACATACTTCCGTTAATCGTTGTGGCTATTGTGCAGGCAGTGATTGCTTTCGTGGCATCGTTTATCGTATCGCTTGTTACGGGAACTGAGTTAAATGTGCTCGGGCTCCTGGCAGGAACGATTGCTGTGATTCCTTCAGCGATTATGTTTATAGCCATCGGAATGATTTTCGGAACAATCTTTAACGAGAAGGCGGCTCCGGGAATGTGCTCTATTATTATTTCTTTTGGCGCGATTGTAGGCGGTATATGGTTCGACGTCGAGGGCGTTGGAGGATTTATGGCGAAGCTTGGCAAGTGCCTTCCTTTCCTGTATGCGACAAAAGTTGCAAGGGCTGCAATTAAGCTGGATTTCAGCTTTGACACATTCGTGACTCCCATGATTGTTGTTGCGGGCTCGGCAGCAGTGCTTACGGCGCTTGCGTGCATGTTCTTTGGCCGCAAGATGCGTGCAGATCTTGCATAAAAAAGTGTAGACCCCTCGATATGTGCTATACTTGATATAGTGAAATTATTGAGGGGTTTTCTATGCTGATAAGGACTGAAATTGACGGTAAGTACAAAGAAATAGAGCTTCACGTGTGCAACAGTGAGGAGACGGGCGAAGTGCGTGACATAGTGCACGAGCTGCACGAACTCTACGATAGGAGAATTGCGGGCGTAGATGCGCGCGGCAACAGGTGCATGCTTAATCCGGGTGAGGTAGTGTCGGCCTACGCAGAGGGCCAGAAGGTTATGATACTGGGAACAGACGGCACTTACACTGTGCAGAAAAAGCTTTATGAGCTTGAGGAAGAACTGGGCGAGCGTAACTTTGTAAGAATATCCAAGTCCGAAATTGTTAATGTGGGGAAGATTAAGAACCTTGATATGAGCGTTACGGGCACTATTAAGATATGCATGAAGAATGGATATGAAACGTTTGTATCACGCAGAAATGTGAGCAAGATTAAGGAAAGATTATTATCCGAAAGGTCGGTGAAAAATTCATGAAAAAGGTTTTAAAGAGAGGAATGATAAGCTTTTTTATATCTTCTTTTGCCGGCGTATTGGTGAATCTGATTATTGATGTTGTCGTGAACGCAGGCGGGACGAAGGGATTCATATCCATGTCGCCCGACTTCGTGAAGATGTTTCCGACACCGGTGATTGCGGCGTATGTCAACGTGATGCTGTATGGACTCATCGGTTTCACGTTCTCGGTTATGGCGTTTGTGTACGAGGTAGAGAAGATAGGATTTGTGATTCAGAGCATTATATACTTCGTGGTGACGGCTGCGGTGTGCCTGTCGATAACGGTGATTCTGTGGCAGCTTCATAAGTATCCGGCCGCTTTTGCGGGAACGATTGCAGGCTACGGCGTGACGCATGCGATTATGATAGTAATCGGGTACAGGAAGCTTAAGGAAGATATTAAAGAGATTAACGAGATATCCCTTAATATAGGGGAATGAAAAGGCAAAAGAAAAGACCGTATCCTTGTGGGGATGCGGTCTTTGTTGCTGTTATGAGGGCGTCGCGCTTAGTAATTGGCTTCGCCTTTGTTCTTAATGAAGTTGATGATGTGCTGACCGAGGAAATCGATTCCCTTGTCGGTAAGCATGGTGTTCTCAACATATTCGGTGATGTTGGACTCGTTAATGCCGTAGGAATAATTGTCTACGAAGCTTACGCAGTACTTGGTGGCTACGTAGTAAATGTTTTCAAAGTAATAAGATGAGGTCATAAGACCGTAGTCTGTCTGGCTTGAGTATACAAGCTTGCCGGTTTCGTCGGTGTAGACCGAAGGATAAGGCGATACGAGAATAATGTTTAGGTGAGGGTAGTTCTTCTGAAGAAGCGTAAGCGACTGCTCCAGTGAACCGCGCACGCCTCGCACATCGTCTTCGGCGATGGCATAAGCAGCCTTGCCGTTGTAGTAGTCGATGAGGTTGTACATTATTATTACGGTATCGATTTTATTAAGGTCTACAGACTTGAAAGTCTCAAGCATTTCGTAGTAACGATCTTCGACACGGAACAGGTCGGCCCAGTCCGTACAAAGAAGGTACGATACGTCTTTTTGATCCAATTCCCACACAACGTGATAGAGGGAAGCGGCGTCCCAGCCGTAAGCGATTTCGGGACCGTCGCAGCTGATGCGGCTTGTATCGATGGTTAAGTCGTAGAACTTAGCATCTAGATTGTCCTTAAGCATATTGAGGATAGAGTGCTCGGCGCCGTTGTTATTGGCGTAAACGTTACCGAGTACAAGAATGTCTTCAACGTCGTCCTTAATATGATTGGGGAAGTCTTCCTCGGAGGGGTAGATGTACATATCCTGCACCTCGATGTCGAACTCGCCTTCCTCAATATCTGCGGTATTGACGGATATGGAACGGGAATCCCAATCAAGTAATCTGTAAACACAAAAAACAATTATTGCCAATATAACAATGCCGAGACCGGAAATTATACCGATTCGTCTTCTTTTTTCTTTTTCCATTAAAACTGCTCCTTTCGCGGATAGGGCTATTGTACTATCGGAAAAAGAATAAATCCACAAAATGCAACGATATTAAGAAATTATTCAAAAAAAACAAAGGTATTCAATTTGTAAATGTCGTATATAAATGCTATAATCTAATGTACTATGGTATCTTGAAAATTGTGTGCATTTTCGTATCCTTAAGGGGAAAATACACTTTTAAGATATGGGATTATGGATAGAGGAGATGTGTTATGGGCTACAACGATAACAACACCGATGACGAAGTCTACATATTGGTGGATGAAGACGGCAATGAAGTGTTCTTGGACGATGATGCCGACATAGAAGATTCCGGCGAATACGCGGCTGAGGCTGAGCCTGAATACGAAGCCGATTCTTTGTATGATACGAAGCCTGTATATGCGGCTGAGCCTGAGGGCGATACTGTTCTTTATAATAAGAACGACGTGGAAACGGCACTCGATGATGAGGTCGGTGAGGTTGAGCTTGAAGACGAGTATGAACTCGAGGAGCCTTCATACGACACCGGAGTTATAGATTTTGATGAGGAAGAAGATCCTCGTGACGAGATAGCCGAGAGAGGCGGAAGCAATATCCTTCTTTTGGCCGGAGCTGTGGTAATTGTGCTTGCGGCTGTGCTTCTCGGAATTGTTTATTTTGCCAAGAAGGCGCCCAAGGATAAGGGCATTGATTTCTCGACAGTCGGAACACAGATTGCGTCTATCGGAGTTATAGGTGAGGATAACATCAATGCCATCACGTCTGCGGAGGGCAGTCGTCTCGATGCTTTGTACGAGGCTCAGAAGAGCTACGACTACGAAGAAGCCGACCAGGAAGGCGGCGTTTCGAGTGTTAACATTACACTTACTTCCATAGTTAAAGACTTAAAGATTAAGATGGTCAACTCCAAGGACAAGCTTATCGGCAATGTTCCTTTTGTGGTTGAAGTTACCACTCCCGCAGGCAAGACCGAGAAGTGGGAGGATGACAATAAAGACGGTATCATTTACAAGACCGATCTTGAGGGCGGTATCTACAAGGTTAAGATTGTGCCTCTTAACGGCTACGATTCCATGTATGATTTCTCCACTGCGACGATTCAGTCAATTACCGTCAAGACTCAGCTTGACTACCAGAAGGTTAACGTCAAGAACGAGATTAAGAAATCCAATCAGGTAGACGCTGCCGAAGACGGCGCTGCCAATGAAACCGAAGTTGAATCAAAGCTTAAGGATACGGTTACTTACGTAGTGAGTGCGAAGGTTCCCAGTTCCGAAGGCTTCAAGGCAATTTCCAAGGATACAATTACCGATCCCATGAAGACCCTTACGAGTAAGAATGAGGCGTCTATTGGTAGGTTTAAGAGATTATCTGATAACAATCAGAGTGGCGAAGGCACCGGCGAAGGCGGCCAGAGTGGCGAAGGTACCGAGTCGGGCAACAGTGGAAACGATCCTGCGCCACATACCGAGCATACATATGGTGACTGGGTGCCTGACGGAGTAGGACATCATAAGAGAACGTGTACGTTCAACGGATGTACAGAGACTGAGACGGGTGAATGCAAAGATACCGATAAGGACGGGAAGTGTGATGACTGCAAACAGGACGTTCCGCTGGTGCACGAGCACAAATACGAGTGGAAATTTGATGCGTCCACTTATGAGCATTGGGAAGAGTGTACAGCTGATGGATGCAATGAATCTGAAAAGATAAAAAACAAAGCAAAGTGTACGCTGACTGTAGAAAAGCAAGGAACTCCCGACAATCCGAAGCATACAGTAAAGTGTTCAGTATGCGGACATACATACACTGATGTTGCATGTGTAGACACAAATCCCAAGGACGGCAAGTGCGATATTTGTGGCGGAAAGATTGCTGCAACGGCAGTATCCATTACATATGAACCTGTTGACAAGAAGACAACATATTCTCTTTCGACTGATGCTGGCAAGAAGGGTAAGATTAAAGTTATTGCTGTAATCGATCCCAAGTCAGATATAACTAAGTATGAATGGTCTATAGATAATGCAGAGCTTGCAGACCTTACCGATAAGGACAAGGAAACTGTTGTGATTACAGCTAAAAAAGCGGGAACGGCTAAGATCAGCTGTAAGGTTACATTCAAGGATGGTACAGTTGCTACA
>JAEEGK010001695.1_pt1 | contig 55232 bp, 53 predicted proteins | sample 8958771 | NCBI WGS metagenome assembly JAEEGK01 (sample SAMN16246547, study PRJNA631951) | gut metagenome | biome: gut microbiome; feature: rumen; material: SC-attached | host: Bos | place: Iran: Karaj | collected 2018-10 | reverse complement strand
TTGACCTACAAGGTTTTATGAGGGTGCCCGGTGGGAGTCGAACCCACGACATTCAGAACCACAATCTGACGCTCTAACCAACTGAACTACGGGCACCATTTACGCAGTGTGAAAAACCACGCTTGCTGGTTTTGCGGGTGCAAAGGTAGTCAGATTTTTCGAGACTGCCAAACTTTTCGCCGATTTTTTTCAGTGAAAGTTGTTTTTTCCCTTTTCCACCAATGTCAATGCTCCCCGTGATTCGAAGAAAAACCCCTGCACCGACCTCAACGGCCGACAGGGGCATTCCTTCTGATTGCCACCATTGTGACCGCCCTCGGCACAACGAGCTGCATGAGTGTGTAGGGTGAGAAAAGAAAAAAGTCCTCGGACGGTGAACGTCCGGGGACTTTTTGTTAACCTCTTACAGTGATTTCAGGGACTGCAGGATTTTACTTTGCAGGCTGGGCGGGAGCCTCAGTTGCGGGAGCCTCGGCAGCGGGAGCTGCGGGCTGGGCGGCATTAGCGGGCTGCTGGCTTGCACCGAAACCGGGAAGGTTGTTTGGATTGGTGGCAGGAGCCTGGTAGTTCTCCATTACAGAGCCGCTACCGCTGGCCTGAGGAGCTACGTAAGCACAAGCTACGCTGATCACTACCATGAAGGCAGCAAGGCCCCATGTGGCCTTCTCGATGAAGTCGGTGGTCTTGCGGACACCGCCGATCTGGTTGTAACCAGAGAACTGAGAAGCAAGTCCGCCTCCCTTTGATTCCTGAATGAGCACGATGCCAATCATGAGCAGGGCTGCAATCACGATGAAAATTACAAATAATGTGTACATCTTTTTTACTTTATTTTTTTATTATTATTTATTATCAGCTTCTCTAAAAAGCGTATTTGGTCTGCAAAGTAAGCATTTTTTTTCGGAAATTGCAAACTTAATCGCTGAATTATTTCAAGGGCTTTCGAATATCTGCCTTGTTTAACATAAATTCGGGCCAAAGTTTCGGTAAAGTACTCTTCTCCAACCTCTTCTTCGGGTGTATCGGGCTCTGTTTCGGTCTGAGGCGTCAGCAGCGGACCTTCGTTGAGTATGATGCGCCCCTTGTCAGAATTTATGAACGAGTCTATCAGATCTTGTCCAGGCATCTGAGGCAGCTCGCCAGGCATCGGTTCGCCCTCGGGTTCGCTCTCCATCAGATAGGCAACATAGTCGATGGCGGCATCGGCTGGTGTGGGCTTGCGTTTGGCCTTCTTGGGCTCTTCGTCGTCTTTGGGTATGGAGCCGAGGAAGTTGTCAATCAGCGAGATTGTGCGGCTGGTGCCCTGGGGCTCGGCGGCGGGAGCGCTGGCGGGCTTCTGGGCTGGGCGCAGCTGGTAGTGTCGGCCTTCAATCATGTCGAACAGCACGCGGCGGTCGGTGATGTAGATGGCTGCACGGCGCAGTTCCTCGTCGAACGTGGGGTCGTGGAGCAGGAAGAGATTCTGTAGCAGCAGCAGGCGCGCCGTCTGGTAGTAGGGATAGAGTGCCAGCGTAGAGCGCAACTCGTAGAGCGTGTCGCGGTCTAAGCGTTCGGGGTGCTTGATGAGCTCGGTTATTCTCTCCATTCTTTCTTACCAGTTGGCTACGGTTGCGTTGAATATCTGGTCGATGATGGCATCGAACATCTTGCCTACGAGTTCCTCCTGTACGGAGTTGAGCGAGAGGGTTGAGTCGTAGCTCTCCTGAGCCGTGAACTGCTGTTCGAAGTCCTCAGCGTGGTTTGTATTGTTGGTAAACCTCACGTTGACGGTGATCGAGAGCTCGGTAGAGGCTGAGTAGCCCTCGGCGCTGACGGCCTTGTTGCGCTGCTCGTAGCGGATGATTTCGCCCTCTATCTTCAGGTCGCCATTGCGTTTCACCTGTTCCAGCTTGGTATGGCTGGCGTACTCGTCTTTCAGACGGTTGTTGAACATCGACCCCATAGGTGCCCACACATAGCTGGAGCGCACGGGGAAGTCGGCGATCTGGATGGTTTTAGTCTTGTTATAATCGATGCTGGCGCCGTTGAACTTATAGCTCACGGAGCAGGATAAAAGTAAAAGGGCAACAAGGTAAAGGGGTAGAACCTGGCACAGTTTTCTGCCAACACCGGATTGCCTTATCATTGAGAAAATCTTATCTTTCATCTTTTTACTTTTTCTTCTTACTTTCCACCCCACCCGCTCAGCTGTCGAGTCCATACTGCTTCAGTCTGCGGTAGAGCGTGCGATCGCTGATGCCCAGCTCCTGCGCGGCTTTACGGCGGTTGCCGTGGTTGCGCTCCAGGGCTTTCTCGAGCATCTGCTTGCTCACGTCGTTCAGGTTCAGGTTCTCGGGCTCCCGTTCAGGTTCTACATACTCCTCGGCAAAGGCGTCCTCGGCCATCGGCTGCATGGGCTGCATATGGCTGATGGGCTGTATCGGCGCCAACTGACTGCCTCCTGATATCTGCGTGCCTGCGCCTGCTGCTCTTGTGCCCTGCACGTCGTCGAGCTGCTTTTTCAGCAGCCCCATCTCGCGACGCATGTCGTTCACGTTTCCACGCAGTTCGAAGAGTATCTTGTAGAGTATCTCGCGTTCGTTCTCAAACGAGTGGTCGCCCTCGCGATGGATGGTGGCCAGCTGGGTGGTCTCCTGGTCCTGCGGAATAAACTGGCTCAGCATGGCTGCTGTGATGTTGCGTTCGGGCGAGAGGATGCTGATCTGCTCGGTGATGTTCTTCAGCTGGCGCACGTTGCCGGGCCACTTATACTTCATCAGCAGCTGCTTGGCGCCCTCGTCGAGCACCACGCGGTCCATCTTGTACTTCTCGGCCATCTGCATAGCAAACAGGCGGAACAGCAATACGATGTCCTCGCCACGGTCGCGCAGAGGCGGTATCTGGATGGGTATCGAGTTCAGGCGATAGTAGAGGTCCTCGCGGAAGCGGCCCTCGCTGATGGCCTGACGGATATTCACATTGGTGGCTGCCACGATGCGCACATCGGTCTTGCGCACCTCGGTGGCTCCTACGGGTATATACTCGCCCGTCTCGAGCACTCGCAGCAGGCGGGCCTGAGTGGCCAGCGGCAGTTCGCCCACCTCGTCGAGGAACAGCGTACCCTTGTTGGCCACACCGAAGTAGCCTGGCGAATCGTTGATAGCGCCCGTAAACGAGCCCTTAACGTGGCCGAACAGCTCGGAGTCGATGGTACCCTCGGGGATGGAACCGCAGTTGATGGCGAAATACTTCTCGCGGCGGCGGGGAGAATTGTCGTGTATCACACGGGGGATAATCTCCTTACCCACTCCGCTCTCGCCGACGATGAGCACACTAAGGTCGGTCGGCGCCACTTGCAGAGCGACGTCGAGCGCATGGTTCAACGCTTCGCAGTTGCCTACGATGTTGTACCGCTGTTTGATTGTCTGAAGTTCAGAAGTCTTCATTGAGCTGACAAAATTACATATTATTTCTGAATTATCTGCAATTTTGGCAGAATTTTAACACAAATATCATTTTTCGCGCTTGTCGAACTTGATCAGCGCCAAGCCGACGGCCGTCCAGATGAGTTCGCGCACACGCACCAGCAGCGCCACGAAGATGCCCGCCTGAGCCGACAGGCTGAGTCCCTCGGTAGACATGAGGAAACCGCCCTCGCGGCCACCCAGTTGCAGAGGCATGAAAAAGAGCATGTTGGCGAAAAGCGTGGTGAAGGCGTAGATGAGCACGCATTGAGGTATCGTCACCTCAGGCATGATGACCAGCAGGATGAAGTATATCTCGAGCGTGGAGAACAGACGGCAGCCGAGTTCGAGCAGCACGGCAGCGACAAACGTGCGGGGATTCTGATTGTGAAGCGCCGCTATCTGAGCATCGACCTCGGCCAGCTTATCCTTGTTGCGCTCCACATAAGGCTGAGCCCACTTCTTCACCATCGGGAAGTGGCTCAACAGCTTCATACCCGTCACGGCAATACCTTTACGATAGCCCCGCTGGAAGAACCAGATGGCCAACAGAGCCACGGCTGCGATGATGGGCAGCAGAATATAGGTGATGGGGGTCATCTTCTGTGTGAACAGGTAGAGAGGCACCGAGAGCAGCCAGAACCAGAAATGGCTGTAGATGTGGGTCATCACGAAAAGGATGACCGACGACGAAGCTTTCTGACCGCCGATCTTCGGCGAGAGCGACATGATGCGATAGGGTTCGCCACCCATCAGTCCGCCTGGCGTTGCATAGTTGAGCGCAAAGGCCGAGATGGTGATTTTATAGAGCCACCAGAAGCCCACCTTGCACTTACGGCACACACCATGCTCGTTGCCGATGCTGTTGATAATGATATACCACGAGGCGGTGTTGAGCATGTAGAGCACGCCCCAGAGGGCTATCACGGCGAGAAACCAGTAGCCGGCATGCCTGACGCCAGCCCATACTTCGTGGAAGTCGAGCTGTGTCACCATCACGATCAGCACTATCAGACCGAAGATGAAAAAGCCGTTCTGGTATTTCTTCTTCATTCCTTCGTTTCAGCAGGAGCAGCAGGCTGCGCTCCTGGCTGGGGTTTCTTGAACAGGTCCTTGGCCTTGGGCATGGCAAAACGGGCCTTATCGCCGTCTTCGCGCTTCTCATGATAGAGTTTCGGCAACGGATGGGCAAAAGGTGCATCATAGCTGATGCGGTTGCGATACATGTCGATGGCCGTATAGATGGCATGACGCAGCGAGTGTTCGCTGGCGACACCCTGTCCGGCAATATCGAAAGCAGGACCGTGGTCGGGGGTAGCACAGATGGCGGTGATGCCCGCCTTCAGTTTAACGCCATACTCCTGAGCAAGGGTGTCGAAGGCCGCCACAGCCTGATCGTCGAACATAGCCAGAACACCATCGAACTGCTCATACAGATTATTGCCGAAGAAGTCGTCGGCTATGTAGGGGCCAAAGGCCTGAACATGCTCTTTCTCCATCGCCTCGATGGCGGGACGGATGATTTCATTCTCTTCAGCGCCCTCCTGAGGATTCAGCGCCAGCACGGCGATACGGGGGTTGGATATGCGGAAATCGCGTTTCAGACTCTGATGGAAGATAACGGCCTTACCGACCAGCCTTTCCACAGTAATCGACTGAGGCACATCCTTGATAGGCAAGCGACTGGTTACCAAGCCGATACGTACGGCATCGCACACCATCAGCAGCAGTGCCTTGTCGTCTTTCGAAGGATTGGGGTTCGGCTTCACGGGTGCCATCACCAGCACATCGTAGAGTCGCTTCACCATATCTTCCTTGGCGCGCTGCACAGCTTTACGAGCTGCCTCTGCCGACTCGTCCGTGGGCTGACCGAACTCCACCTTCACGTCATCGTCGAAAGCAGCCAACACGTTCAGACGCCCCTCGCGGGCCTCCTCGGCGTTGTTGATGGCATTGAACGGAATATCCAGATTCAGTGCCTTACGATGATAGGCTGCCACCTTGGGCGAGCCATATATAATAGGTGTACAGAGCTCAAGCATCATGGGGTCTTCAAACGTTTTGAATATCACCTCATAGCCTATGCCGTTGGTATCTCCGTGCGTGATGGCCACGCGAATTCTTCTATCTTCCATATTTGTCAATTATCGTTTTATCATTTCTCTTTCAGCCCTCCCTTGGCGGCCGTCGACAGCAAGCCACACGCGGCAAAGATGTCTTGACCACGGCTGGCGCGTATGGTTGTAAAGACACCGTGCTTCGTCAGGTAATCCCGCAGCGCCTCCATACGTTTCTCGTCGGCACCGGGCAGGTCTACGTCTGGTATCTCGTGGAAACGGATTAGATTCACCCTGCATTCCAAGCCCTGCAACAGCTTCACGATCTCACGGGCGTGAGTGGTGGTGTCGTTGAGTCCGGCAAAGCAGATGTATTCAAACGAACAGCGGCGCTGGTGGGTGAAATCATATTGCTTCAGCAAGTCGACAACCTCGGTGATCGACATCTGGCGCTCGGCAGGCATCAGCCGCTGGCGCTGCTCGGGCAGCGGCGAGTGCATCGAAATGGCTACATGGCACTCGCTCTCATCAAGGAAACGCTTCAGTTTGCCCTTTACGCCCACGCTGCTCACCGTGATGCGGCGAGGGCTCCATGCATAGCCCCAATCCTGCGTCAGCACCTCTGTGGCACGCAACACGTTGTCGAGGTTATCCATCGGCTCTCCTTGTCCCATGAACACGATATTGGTCAGCGTCTCACGCTCTGGCAGCGCATAAATCTGGTTCAGGATGTCACCAGCCGTCAGACTTCCCTCGAAACCTTGCTTACCCGTCTGACAGAACAGGCAGTTCATTTTACAACCTACCTGACACGATACGCAGAGCGTGGCTCTGTCGCCATCAGGAATGTATACCGTCTCTACGAATTTCGAAGCGTCGCCTACAGGGAAAAGATACTTGATGGTGCCGTCTTTGGAGCGCTGACAGTCTATGGGGTCCATCGCGCCGACAGCATACTGCTTAGAGAGCCGCTCGCGGTTGGCTTTCGAGATATTGGTCATATCATCGATACTCCTCACGTGCTGCTGATACAGCCACTTCGCTATCTGGGCGGCCGTAAACTGGGGCATACCCAGCTCTTTCACAGCAGCCTTCAGTTCTTCGAGCGACATGCCAAGCAAAACTTTCTTTTCGATGTTCATTGATTTCAAATTTGCTGCAAAGGTACGAATTACCAAGTGAAATACCAAATTTATTTGGATTTTCCATTCATTTATTTGGTATTCTCGAAAAATTATGCGAAATTTGCACCTTAAATAAACGACTAAATACACCCCATGAGAGAAAAAATTGACTGTTTTTTGCCTTGCGACGACATTCAGGCCACTCAGCACACTGTTTCGCAACTGAGAGGCAGCAAGACTATTCAACATATCTATCTGCTTGTCACAGAATCGCTTTCAGACAAGGACGCCAGAACCCTCTCTGACTGCAAACAGATTCTCGTCGACAATCTCTGCAGCAGCAATACCATTGCCAGCATTGCCGAAAACGCACAGGCCGACTATGTGCTGCTACAGACGAAGCCTCGCCAGCTGCAGATGGGCGACGGAGCCCTCGACCGCATGCTGCGCATTGCCTCTGACTCTGATGCCGCCATGGTCTATGCCGACCACTACGACATCACCGAAGCCAAGCAACAGGATCACCCCGTCATCGACTATCAGAAGGGCAGTATACGCGACGATTTCGATTTCGGTTCGCTGTGGCTGATCAAGACGCCTCTGCTCCACACCTTCGCCATGCAGGCTGGTGAGCACGATTATCGCCACGCCGGGCTCTATGCCCTGCGCCTCTTTCTGAGTCGCAACGGTCAGCTGTTCCACATCAATGAGAAACTCTACACAGAAGAGGAGACGGATACCCGAGCCTCTGGCGTGAAGCAATTCGACTACGTGAACCCTGCCAACCGCGACGTGCAGGTTGAAATGGAACATGCGGCCACAGCTCATCTGGCTGAAATAGGCGCTAAGATAGACCCTTCTTTCTATCGTCGCCCAGACTTCAACGAACAGGAGTTCGAGTTCGAGGCCTCTGTCATCATCCCCGTTTACAACCGCGAGAAAACTATCTGCGACGCGGTGAACAGCGCTCTGGGGCAGAAAGCCAACTTCAAGTTCAACGTCATCGTCGTTGACAATCACTCTACGGACAAAACCACGGAGCTGCTGCGTTCCTTCCACGATGAGCGACTGGTGCATATCATTCCAGAGCGCACGGATCTGGGCATTGGCGGCTGTTGGAACCAGGCCATCAACGACGACCACTGCGGACGCTTTGCCGTTCAATTGGATTCCGACGACCTCTATTCTTCGCCCAAGACACTGCAGCAGATAGTAGACTGCTTCTATAAGCAGAACGCTGCCATGGTGATTGGCTCTTATCGCATGTGCGACTTCGAGCTGAACACCCTACCGCCAGGCTTGATAGACCACCACGAGTGGACTGACGAGAATGGGCCCAACAACGCTTTGCGCATCAACGGACTGGGCGCTCCGCGTGCCTTCTTCACCCCTTTGCTGCGCCAAGTACGATTTCCCAATACATCGTATGGTGAGGACTATGCCCTGGGGCTCATCTTCTCACGCCACTACCGAATAGGCCGCATTTTCAGCGAGCTCTATCTCTGTCGACGCTGGGGAGGCAACAGCGATGCTGCCTTGAGTATCGATAAGGTCAACGCCAACAACCTCTACAAAGACCGTTTGCGCACACTCGAGATTATGGCACGCCAACAGATGTTGCAGGGCAAGCAGGAGCTGATGAACGACTCACCACTGCTGCGCTTTTTCAACCGCCAGCTCGAGAAGTGGGACGATGCACGGAACCGCTATCATGATCTGCGCAACGCCAAGAGCCGCGAACTCGTCATGGGGGCATCGAACATCCATGTACAGTGGAATCCTGCCCGCATGGTGTCAACAGGAGCCAGCATCGACAAGAAGACCATTGCCGAGCGCCCTTGTTTCCTCTGCGAGCGCAACCGTCCCAAGGAACAGCTCAAGAAATCTATCGACAGTCAGTATGATCTGCTGGTCAATCCCTTCCCCATCCTGCCCATCCACTTCACCATTCCCAGCGTGAAGCATGAGCCACAGCTCATTCGCGAGGCTTACGGCAAGATTCACAAGATACTTGGGGAGTATCCAGAACTCATGGTGTTCTACAACGGTCCGAAATGTGGAGCCTCAGCCCCCGACCATGCTCATTTCCAGGCAGGTACCAGCGGCATTCTTCCATTGCAGATGTCGTGGAAGCGACTGAGTCACAACCTTACGCCGATTATCAGTCTTAACGAGGATGAGGGCATATCGCTGATTGACGAATATCTCTGTCCTGCTTTGCTTATCCGCAGCCGTTCACAGTATGGCGACGAACAACTGTTCCGACGCCTCTACGAAGCTCTGCCGCAGCGTGAAGATGAGACAGAACCTATGATGAACATTGTGAGCTGGCGCCACGATGACGAGTATCTTTCGGTGGTTTTCCCACGTCGCAAGCATCGACCAGACTGCTATTATGCTGATGGCGACGCTCAGTTCATCATATCTCCAGGAGCACTCGACATGGCGGGACTTATCATCACTCCGCGTCAGGAAGATTTCGAGCGCATCACACCGGAAATGGTGCTCGACATTCTAAAGGAGGTATCGCTGACACATGACGAGTTGCAGCAGGTCATCGCTAACCTGAAGAGCAGTGAGCCCGAGAAGCGCCCCATGCTCAACGCCCAACTCTCTATTCAGAAAGAACCTAGCGTCAGCGTTGGCATCATCACTGCCGACAAAATATCGTTCTCGCTCAACAGCCCTTATATCGCCAAAGGCGAGGTCATCACTGGCGAGCAGACCGTTAAGTTCTCCGAGGGCGGCATTCTGTGGCGAGGCACACTCTATCGTAACCTTACCTTCAGGCCACAGGAAGGCAATGCATCGTTCTCTCTGCAGGATGTCACCATCGGTGTCAACTTCCATTGGGAGCGCAAGGAGACACAAACCTTCGAAGGCACCCTGCGCATTGTCGTAGAGGCTGATAAAATAGTGGCAATCAACGAGTTGCCAGCAGAAAAGTATCTCACCAGCGTCATCTCCAGCGAGATGTCGGCAACATCATCACTCGAGTTTCTGAAGGCTCATGCCGTCATATCACGTTCATGGCTACTGGCTCAGATGGAGAAGCGCCAGAAGCATCAGGAAGGAACTGACAGTTTCTTCTCGTTTATCAAGAAAGACGATGAGCTTATCCGCTGGTACGACCGCGAAGATCATACTATCTTCGACGTATGTGCCGACGACCATTGTCAGCGCTATCAGGGTATCACCAAGGCCAGCAATAAACATGTTGAGGAGGCCATTCGCGAAACTCGAGGTCAGGTATTGGCCTACGACGGCGAAATCTGCGATGCCCGTTTCCATAAATGCTGCGGTGGCGAGACTGAAGAGTTCCAATATTGTTGGGAAGACACGCCCAAACCTTATCTTGTGAGCTTCAGCGACCCTTATTGCAACACCAGCGACAAGCATATCCTTTCGCAGGTTCTCAACGATTTCGACCAGGAGACGCCCGACTTCTATCGTTGGACGGTGGAATACACGCAGGAGCAGCTTTCAGAACTCGTGAACCGTAAGCTGAAAGACGATTTCGGACTTATCGAGGACCTTGTCCCCCTCGATCGCGGTAAGAGCGGCCGCATCTGGCGCCTCAAGATTGTTGGCACCAAGAAAACCTTCACCATCGGTAAGGAACTTGAGATACGTCGCGCACTCAGCGAGAGTCACCTTATGAGCTCTGCCTTTGAGGTGGAGAAGCAGAACGGGCGTTTCATCCTTCACGGCAAGGGCTGGGGACACGGTGTGGGTCTTTGCCAGATTGGTGCCGCCGTGATGGGCGAACAGGGCAAGAGCTATGACGAGATTCTTCTTTTCTATTATCGCAATGCACAAATAGAACGTCTATATGAGTAAACAAAAATCCCCCTGGGCTTGGGTGCCCACCCTTTATTTTGCCGAAGGCGTGCCTTACGTGGCCGTTATGACCATCTCGGTCATCATCTACAAGCGCCTCGGCTTGTCTAACACCGACATCACGCTCTACACTTCATGGCTCTATCTGCCTTGGGTCATCAAACCTCTGTGGAGCCCTTTTGTTGACATGTTGCGCACCAAGCGCTGGTGGATTATCACCATGCAGATACTGATTGCCGCCGCCCTAGCAGGCATCGCATTCACTATTCCTGGTCCTTTCTGGTTGCAAGGTTCACTGGCTTTCTTCTGGCTGATGGCCTTCTCGAGCGCCACCCACGACATTGCAGCCGACGGTTTTTATATGCTGGGGCTCAACCAGCACCAGCAGGCTTATTTCGTAGGCATACGTTCCACATTCTATCGCATAGCCACCATCTTCTCATCTGGTTTGCTGGTTGGTTTGGCTGGCGCCCTTCAGGTGCTCACACGCAGTATCCAGTACTCGTGGAGCCTTGTATTCTACCTGGTAGCGGGCCTCTTCATCGCCCTGTGGCTTTACCACAACTGGGCTCTACCACGCCCTGCCGAGGATGGTGAGAAGACACAGAAGACAGCCCGCGACATCATACGCGAGTTCTGGCTCACGCTGGTCACTTTCTTCCATAAGCCCCAAATGTGGGTAGGCATCTGCTTCATGCTGTTCTACCGCATGCCAGAAGGACTGCTATCTAAAGTGAGTGCGCTTTTTCTGGTTGACAGCACCAAAAACGGCGGCTTAGGGCTCTCAGACGGCGAGTTCGGCCTTGTTCAGGGCACTGTTGGCGTCATTGGTCTCACACTTGGTGGCATTCTTGGCGGCATCTGCGCCAGCCGCGACGGACTGAAGCGCTGGTTATGGCCTATGGTGATGGCTATCACGATACCCGATATCGTATACGTCTACCTCTCCTGTGCCCTGCCCACTGATCTCATCGTCATCAACATCTGCATTTTCTTAGAGCAATTTGGTTATGGCTTTGGCTTCTCAGCCTATATGCTCTACCTTATCTATTATAGTCAGGGTGAGCACAAGACTGCCCATTACGCTATCTGCACCGCCTTCATGGCCCTGTCGATGATGATACCCGGGCTATTTGCGGGAGCCCTTCAGGAGAGTGTAGGTTATCAGGGGTTCTTCCTCATCGTAATACTCTCCTGCCTCATTACCTACCTCGTGTCATCGCTACTGAAGATAGACCCAGAGTTCGGAAAGAAAAAGGCATAAAGAAAGGCTTCCAGTTTTTGGAAGCCTTCTTTATTCTTACACATATTATATTCCTGCACCGTCTTGGAATCCAGCGTCAACAGCCTTGCTCTGCAGTATGCGCGAGTTTGGCGGTACACTATGCGTCAGCCAGATGTTACCACCAATCACCGAGTGGTGTCCGATGGTGATGCGGCCAAGGATAGAGGCGTTTGAGTAAACCGTCACATGATCCTCCAGAATCGGGTGGCGCGGCACATTCAGCATATTGCCGTTCTCATCATACTTGAAACTCTTGGCACCAAGCGTCACGCCCTGATACAGACTCACGTGGTTGCCAATGATGGCCGTCTCGCCTATCACGACACCCGTACCATGGTCTATCGAGAAATATTCGCCTATCTTCGCGCCAGGATGAATGTCGATACCCGTTTTCGAATGAGCTAACTCTGTGATGATTCTTGGAATCACGGGCACCTTCAGCTCATGCAGTCTGTGGGCCACACGATAGTGCGTCATCGCATTCATAACAGGATAGCAGAATATCACTTCACCATAGTTCGAAACAGCCGGGTCGTTGTCAAACATCGCCTGCACATCGGTATACAACAGTCGCTTAATCTCTGGCAGCGTGTCGATAAACTCCAGCGCCAATCGCTCAGCCTCGTTATATACCTGTTCCTTGGTGTACATCTGCTCACAATCCTCACAGAACTGCAGTCCGTGGGCAATCTGCTTGGTGAGCTGAGTCAAAAGCTCCTCCATGTGAACACCTATGTAATACGAACGTATGGTCTCGTCGGGCTGTCGCTTGTTAAAATAGTCAGGGAAGATGATGCTTTTCACCAGCTTTACAATCAGCTTCACCTGCTCTACCGAGGGCAGCGGAGCCACTGTGGCAGGCATCATGCCAGCCTCATTCTCACTGTATTTCGACAGCAGTGCCACGTTCTTGCGCAGCGTTTCATTCTGTTTCTTTTTGTCCATATCGGTGGCAAAAGTACGAATAAAAGAGTAAAAACGCAAAAGATTTCGTTCTTTTTTCTATTTCAGAGTCATTTTCAGAAAGGAAAATCGATATCCGGCCCCCACTCGTCATCAATCCTGACGATTATTTCAACCAACATCTCAGAGCTCTCATTGTCGAAAAGATTACCTTTACAAACCGTCACGCTGTTACGCTGGACAGGGAGGCGTGAGATTTTCTTCTCGGTCAATGGGGTAGCTGATCCCTTTTCATTTACAGAATAAGTCCTTATAGCAAGATCTATCGAATCTTTCTCCGCACTTGGAATCATATAGAATCCAAATTGCTTGTCAGCACTATTCACATCCTGCACAACGGTCTGATTGGTATTTGTGCTTCCATACCCCGTCAGTCCGTCAAACGTTCCTTTGCTACCTTTATAGCTGAATATCATCTGGTTCATCTCCGCAGGTGCCTTATCGACTGGGATAATATTTATGCGCGACACAATCCTGTTCAGCGTCAGGTCCTCCACAACAGCCTCGTCACCAATCTCCAAGTCCCTAGCGCACCAGAAGGTGTCGCCTAAATCGCTTCCTGAGATTGATACCCTTTCGTTTTTACTGAAGGAAGGGTTGTTCGAGGCGCTATGACCCACCACAATAAGATAATAATGTCCCCTCTCTAGCGTGAAATAGGCATTTCCGAAACCATCGCCGTCGACTTTCTGATTCACATACGCCACCCGTTCGCCCACATCGTTATATATATGGAAACACAGCCTTGAACACACATCCTCAATCGACCCCTTCGTTTTTGCAGGGAACGACGCCTGCTCATAGCTGACGATGCGCAGCATCACGTTAGCATCATTCGTGCCATCCTCATCGTTAACTACCATCTTCTCACACGCTGACACCAGCAGCGTCAGCACAATCAGCACACACAAGTTTTTTTTCATTTTGATACTCATTTGTCTGTTTAGTTTTTTTGCTTTTTACATTTTACTTATTACGTTTGCAAAGGTAACAAACAATTTTGAATTATACAATATTTTGGAATGAAAATTTTCATAATACCCATAAAAAAGTAACGTTTCTTGGTAATAAAAGACTTTCCCCGTAACAAACTACAGGTTTATAAGCCACAAACCTACACTTTCCTCTGAGCAGAAGCGGAAACAGTTATACCACACTGTGTCTGTAATCATGGTGCCCCAATGTGTTTTTTATAAAATATACACGAGAACTATTGCACAATTCAATTAAATTTTTTACCTTTGCAAACAGTTAAGTCCACACGAAAGATAAACGAATTGCTTTGAATATGATGAAGAAGATTTTCACACTATTACTTGCCTCGATGGGGCTGACGACAGCCTGTGGGCAACAGACTTTCGAAAATGCCGACGTAGAGGCATTCGCCAAGCTGACAGGCAGCAGCGACGTGACACTGCTCGACGTGAGAACGGAAAAAGAGTTTAACGAGGGGCACATTCCCGGGGCTCTGAACATCGACCAGGCTGAGGGCGATTTCATGGAGAAGGCCAAACAGGCACTGGCTAAGAACAAGACCATCGCCGTATATTGCCGCAGCGGACGACGCTCGGCTAATGCAGCAGGCCGACTGGCTGCCGAGGGTTACAAATGTGTCAACCTGCTGGGAGGCATCATTGCATGGAAAGAGGCTGGTCGTGAGACTGTTGCAGCCAGTAAGTACGAGATGGATGTTTTTAATACCAAAAGCGGTAAAGAGGTAAAGATATATGCCCTGCTCCACGCAAGTATCCGCATGACTTACGACGGCAAGGAGATAGAGATAGACCCGGTGACGAAGCTGGGCAACCGCACCACCGACTATCAGGCCATGCCAAAGGCCGACTACATTTTCGTGACTCACGAGCATGGCGACCACTTCGATAAAGAGGCCATCGCCCTGCTCACCACAGAGAACACGAAACTGATAACCAACAAGCGCTGTGCCGACATGTTAGGCTATGGCGAGGTGATGGCTAACGGCGACGCGCTGACGCTGGCCGACGACCTGAAAGTAGAGGCGGTGCCTGCCTATAACTACACAGAGGGGCACCTTCAGTTCCACCCCAAAGGACGCGACAACGGCTATATCCTGACCATCGACGGTCTGCGGATCTACATCGCAGGCGACACGGAAGACATCCCAGAGATGGCGGAACTGAAAGACATCGACATCGCATTCCTGCCCTGTAACCAGCCCTACACGATGACACCAGAACAGTTGGCAAAGGCTGCCAGAATGGTAAAAGCCAAGACGGTATTTCCCTACCATTACGGTCAGACAGACGTAACGTCCCTACCCCAAGAGCTACAGGCCGACGGCATTGGCGTGAGGATACGCCACTACGAATAGCGGCTAACTAAATCCAAGAAAAAAGCCATATTTCTTTCTAATAACACAAAAAAAGAGAGCCTTCACGAGGCTCTCTTTACGATATTCTTGTGGAGCTGGAGGGAGTCGAACCCTCGTCCAAACAGGGAAACCATACGCTTTCTACACGCTTATTCCAGCCTTCGGTTTTCGAGTAGCAGCAAGACCTGGACCACCAACTGCGACCTTAGCTCCAAAAATTTCATCTGAATGTCGGAGCCCAAACAGACTATTTCCGATTTAACCTGCGCCGCTGAATCTTTGGATTCGGAACAACATCCTCGGAGCGACGTCTCGTTCTCTCACCTTGTAAGAGAATAAAGCCAGTAATCTACTGTACTTCGATTAGGCAGCGAGAGCGTAACGTGTTTCGCCAATTAATTTTTCCCTGACTCAGATTATGGAGGGAACCAAGAAGCCTCCGCGTGCTTACGTACCATCTCAACCCGCTGTCAAATCCAGTCAACCCCAAGTCTTGAAAAGTAGTAGCGAAAAAGCGCTCACTAGCGATTTCAGCGTGCAAAGATACGATTATTTTGTGAATAAGCAAGTTTTTTCACAGATTTTTAGTAATTTTGCAGTCGTTATCTATAATAACTACGCGCGCAAGAGCGTTTAAATAAATAAAAAACGAGAAAATGAAGTTCAGAAACATGATACTGGTGGCGGGAGGAGCAATGCTGATAGCATCGTGCGCCACGCCCAGAAACTACAACTATCTGCAAGACCTGCAGAACGGGCAGAAGATAACCACCTCGACAGATGGTACGATACGCTTGCAACCTAACGACCAGATAACGGTGCTCGTGAGAAGTAAGGATCCAGAGATGGGCAACCTTTTCAACAAGGGCATCATTACCAACCTGAAGGCCGGTCTTGCCGACCAAAGTCTTTATATGATGGGCTACACCATAGGGCCTGACGGCTGCATCGACATGCCCTCAGCAGGCAAGATAAGCATTTCAGGGAAAACACGCTTTGAGGCACAGGAGACCATTCAGAACAAACTTCGCGATTCGGAACTGCTAAAGGATGCCAACGTAACGGTAGAGACAACAAACATGACCTATACCGTGATGGGGGAAGTGAACGAGCCAGGCAACTATCAGATAGAAAAAGATGTCATAACGCTGTTTGAGGCATTAGGAAAGGCGGGTGACATCAATGTATACGGTAAGCGCGACTCAGTGATGGTGATACGTCAGATAGGCAAGGAAAAGAGAATATACAACCTATCCCTGAACTCTGGCAAGGATATCTTCAGTTCTGATGCTTACTATATACAGCAGAACGACGTCATCTACGTGAAGGCCAACGATACGAAAGCTCGCCAGTCGAAGACGCCAGGCAACGAGAGCCGTACGCTGAGTTTCTGGCTCACGCTGGCATCTGTATTGACAGCATTAGGAGTAGCAATTTTCAAGTAAGAAGAAAAATGGGAAAAGACTTTATTAAGATATGCATCAGTAAATGGCGTTGGTTTGCGGCGTCGACGGGAACGATGTTGGTGCTGGCCATTATGTTTCTGCTCGTTGTGCCTCCAAAATATGAAAGGCAGGCCACCATACTGATTAAAGACGAGACAAGTGGAGGCGGACTGCTTTCGTCGATGATGGGAAACATGGGTATGCTGGCTGGTATGGCAGGCCTCAACATATCATCGAATGTACTCAACGAGATGGAAATCATCAAGTCGCCAGGCATGCTGAGCAAGGTGATAGACAGAATGGGGCTCGAGGTGCGCTATCAGGCCTACGACGGACTGATGAAGCGCGATCTGTGGCAAGAGACGCTGCCTATAAAGGTCAGCCTTCCTCAGATAGGCAAAGACGAAGCCGCCTACATGAAGATGGATTTGAGGAAAGACGGCACCTACACGCTCTACAAGCTGCGCAAGAACGGCAAGAAGCTATCTGGCGAAGCCATCGGCAAGGTTGGCGAGGTATGCCAGACGCCACTTGGCAAGGTGTCAGTCATCAAGACAAAAGACTTCGACAAGAGCTTCACTGAGGACGATGAGATGACCATCCGCATCACTAAAGAGCGTCGCTACGACATCATCGACCGGATACAGAAACAACTGAGCGTAGACCTTGCAGACGACCAGACATCGCTTATCAGTATATCCTGTCGCAACCAGATAGAGGCTCGCGCAGAACTCATCATTAATACGCTCATTGAAATCTATCAGGAAGAATGGCTAAAGGACAAAAAAGACGTGGCTGATGCCTCGACATTGTTTATCAATGAACGCATAAAGGGCATTGAGGCAGAACTCAGCGGACTTGACTCAGACATAGCGCAGTTTAAGGGTCGCAACTTGTTGCCCGACTATGAGGAGGTTGCAAAGATGTATATGAAGAATGCCTCGATAGCCTATGAACAGCAGGTGAAAGCAAGCAACTACCTATACATGCTGCAGCAGATGCGTAATGAGGTGAAAAACATCGATGGAAAGAACATCGTATTGCCAGCTAACCTATTACCAGACAACCAGAATGTGGCACTGGAGATTGCAGAATATAACAAGCTGCAAACCAAACGCAACTCTATGGTGGAAAACAGTAACGAGAACAACCCGTTGGTAAAAGACCTCGATTTGCAGCTGAAAGGCATGCGGGGGGCCATTATTAACTCCCTCGATCAGGCTGTTAATCAGCTAAAGGCCCAACATGCGGGTGCTACCAACCAAGAGCTCAAACTGAAGGGCGAGATATCAATGGCACCTGAAAAAATAACGAAGATACTGCCTGCAGAGCGCAAGCAGAAGATTATTGAGGCATTATACATCTATCTGCTCGAGAAACGTGAGGAAAATAATATCACCCACGTATTCAACGCTCGCAACATGAGACTTATTTCACCTCCTATCGGCGACTGGAAGCCAGCGTTCCCCAAGAAAGGTACAACAATCATAGTTGCCATACTCATAGGACTGATACTACCGATTTTAGTTCTTTTCCTCAAAAGAAATATTCGAAGTATACTCGAAGAAGCATAACAGACCAAAAGAGAAGGAATGGCGATAATCTTTATCTTTTTCGCACTATTTCTTGGTGTACACTATATCTCCAAGACATTCAGCAATCCAGGTAAGGCACAGCTTTTCCAGCTCATCGTTTGCTTCATCCTACTCTTCGGATTCTTCGGATTTAGAGATATTACGGTACTCAATGACACATCGCACTACTATGGATTCTATTATCAACGAGCTCATGTTGCAAGATACCTGAACGAAACGGTTTTCGCATATCACGTGACAGATAAGTTTGAATATGGATTCCAAGTACTATGCCACATATTGATAAAATACGTGTCGAAGAACCCCTACACCATCATTATCCTGTCAAGTCTTGTTATCACTATAGGTGAACTCTGGTTTTTCAACCGTCATTCCAGACATATTGCCAAGATGTGCTTCTACTTTCTCATTGCCAACCTGATGTTCATGCACTACTGTATCATCCGTCAGGCATTAGCTATCTTGCTATTCTATGCAGCTTTCGAACAGATGGACAAGAGCATCAGGAAATATCATCTGCTGATAGCCTGTGCCTGTCTGTTCCATATCTCAGCAATATTTCTGTTTCCCCTGCCCTATATCCGCAAGATACACCCATCACGACGCACAATCATGATTGTCGTTGGCGCGTCAGTGATATTCGCATTTACCGTTTTCGAGATACTTGCTCTTCTGGGCATGCACGATCATCCATATTACAAGGCAGCCATACAGAGGGAGTCAATATCCATAGTAGGACTCGCAGACTTGGTCATTCTGCTGTTCATACTGGGCACATGCGTCTACATTCACAGAAAAAAGCGATACGAACAGATTGAAAATACTTATTTATGGATAGGGATAACGATGCTGTGTGTGAGTATCATTTCTCTCGTATTTTATCCCATTGCCCGTGTGAACGAGTATTTGTGGCCATTTCTGATGCTCCTGCTCTTGAGATACATTGACCCCACAGTACTGAGAAAACAATATCCATGTAGAACAGAAGGTGCCCAGAATCTGTTAAGATTAATAGTAATTATCGTCTTTGTAAGCAAGATGATAGGCGTAAACACCTTCCGTCCCGAGTGGTTACATGTAGATGAATATAAATTCTACGACTTCGAGAAGCCAGTCCACACATATAACCTTTATCCTCAAGAATAACCATGAAAGAATCTCTCATTAACAAATTAAAAGCCTCAGACATTGCCTTAAGAATGACAAGAGGAGCTCTCTGGTCTTTTACAGGAACGGCTCTCGGGAAGTTCTTCGTTTTGCTGACAGGCGTCATCTGTGCCCGTATACTGGGAAAAGAGGGATTCGGAGAACTTGGGATCGTAAGGTCGACACTTGGCATGTTCATCATTCTTGGTTCTGGAGGAATAGGAGTAACTGCCACGAGGTTTATTGCGGCCTACAGGGAAAACGACAAAGAGCACGCCGCTGCCATCTACCGCCTGTCGAATATATTTGCCACTACGTTAGGAATTGTCACTACGTTGCTGCTCATAGTATTGTCTAGCCTACTGGCAGAGAACATACTGAACTCGGAAAAGTTGACCTTCACTCTGATAATAGGTACTACCGTGCTCATAATGTCTATTCTGAACAGTTCTGAGAGCGGTACATTAGCAGGATTTGAGGATTTCAGATCAATAGCCGTCAATACCCTTATTGCAAGTATAGCGGAAGCTGTCGGCATGATTGTCGGAGCATACTATTTCCAACTGAACGGTGCCATATTAGGATTTGGCTTAGGCGTGTTTGTACTATACCTAACGAATAAACGGTCTGCAATCACTTGTTTTAAGGAGGCTGGCATCCATGTAAAAGGGGCAAGTATAAGGAAAAATGACTGGCAATTAATATACAAATACAGTCTGCCCGCTACACTATCGGCATTGATGGTGACTCCTGTATTCTGGCTTATACGGTCAATGCTTATCAACACAGGAGGTTATGGAGAACTTGGTATCTTCGAGGCTGCCGACCAGTGGAAAGTCATCCTGCTATTTGTTCCTGGGGCTGTGTGTCAGATTGTCCTACCTATCCTGTCGAGCATCACAGACTCACGACAATTCAAAAAGGCTCTGTTGGGAAACCTCTTACTGATTGGAGGCATATCCACAACTCTCGCCTTGCTGGCGTGGGTGTCAGCACCTGTCGTCATGCCTTTCTATGGTAAGACATTTGACAATCCGACACCTCTGGCTTATCTCGCCATATCCACCATTCCAACTGCCATTTCACAAATTCTGGAGATGACGCTTTACAGCAAAGACAAGATGTGGTTAAGCCTTACCTTCAATATACTCTGGGGCGCCACCACCATATTATTGACGTACCTTTTCCTACAAAGAGGACAAGGTGCGGCAGGAATTGCGCTGGCCATATTGGTAGCATATACCATTAAGATGGTGTGTATAGGAGGCTATCTATTCACAATCAAATCAAATCGCCATGCCCAAATTTAGCATTATCATACCCACCTACGAGCATACAGAGCTTCTAGAAAGAGCACTGCAATCCGTGATAACGCAGAATCTTGTGGATTGGGAGGTCATTATCAGTGATGACTCTATAAGCAATGACGTAAAGGACTATGTAGAGAGCTTGCGAGATGAACGCATCAGTTACTTGAAGCACAACAAAGGCGTAACAGCAGCTGAGAACTGGAACTTCGGGATGCAAGCTGCCAAAGGCGATTATATGATATTGATGCATCATGACGAGGCTTTTACAGTGTCTACACAACTTCAGTGTATCGCCCAAGCATTTGAAACGGGAGTTCAGGTGGTGGTATCGAATATAGAAATAGAGAAAGACGGAAAAACATCAAAAGGAAGACCTCGATGGCTGAAAAAGCTGGCTCTAAGAAACCCATCGTTATTGTTGCTTTGCAATGCTATCGGGCCCACGGCCTGCGTGGCTTTCAGACAAGAGCGGAAACAGCCTTTCAACAGCCAGCTATCGTGGTTAGTGGATGCAGAGTGGTATTACAGAATGCTGAAAGGCGCTACGACCCTGTTTCTGGAAAATATTTCCATACGATCGTATCACGGTCATCAAGGGCAACTGAGTTTAGAGATGAACGCGCTGGAAGCCTTTAAGCACGATCAGGCCACGATTAATAAGACCCACAGCAGCGAGCCCTGCGTGAGATATATGACAATCCTTTACGGATGTCTGATTATGAGAACAAAAAAAATATTTTGCAAGATATGAAGATTGTGAGGATTTCAGGAGGACTGGGCAACCAGATGTTCCAGTTTGCGCTCTACGAGGCATTGCGCAGGCAGCATCCCGAAGAGGAGATGCTGGTAGACCTGCATGGCTTCATAGGCTATAAGAAGCATCGGGGCTTCGAACTGCCCAAGGTGTTTCACGTGGCCTACGAAGAAGCAACACTTGGAGAGATTGCGAAGGTGGCCTACCCCTACCCCAACTATCAGTCGTGGCGCATTCTGAGCAGAGTGCTACCATGCAGAAAAACCATGCTGAAAGAGAAGCCCGATTTCAGTCTGGAACCAGAAGCGTTAACTCGTCCTGGGAACACCTACTACGATGGTTACTGGCAGCACGAGGAATACTTCGACAGAATCAGCGGCGATATTGTGAGACTGTATCACTTTCCTGATTTTGAAAACGATAAGAATCAACTTGTGGGCAAAATGGCATTAGAGACAAACAGTTGTGCCATACACATCAGGCGAGGAGACTACCTGACAGATCCTCTGCGACAAGGTACGACCTCACTGGATTTCCCCCTTAGAGCCATCAAATGGATGAAAGAGAACAGAACTCCTGAGCAATGGCTGGTATTCTCTGATGATATGCCATTAGCCAAGGAATGCCTGAAAGCCGTTTTGCCAGAAGAAAGAACCTGCTACGTAGACTGGAACCAAGGTATCAGAAGCATCAACGACATGCACTTGATGAGTCTATGCAAGAATCACATCATAGCCAACTCCACTTTCTCATGGTGGGGCGCCTGGCTATGTCAGAGAGAGGACAAGACTGTAGTGGCGCCTCATGAGTGGATGAACAGAAAAAACGTGGTGTCGCCAGCAGTAAAAGATTGGATTAAATTATAAAGAGACTGATCGTGAAATTCTCTGTATTGATAGCCGTTTACGACAAGGAGCTACCCTCGAACCTGAGACAGAGCCTTGACAGTATCTTCAACCAGGAGATGCCTCCCAATGAGATAGTGCTGGTGGAAGACGGACCCATAACACAGGCTTTGGAGCAGGTTGTAATGGACTACACCATCATGTATCCAGAACTGAAGGTAGTGAAACTGGAACACAACGTCGGACTGGGACTGGCATTGTCAGAAGGACTGAAACACTGTAGCTATGACATCGTGGCGAGGATGGATTCTGACGACCTGTCGCGCCCAGAGCGCTTCAGCAAGCAAGCAGCCTGGATGGAGTTGCACCCTGAGACTGATGTCATAGGATCGTGGGTAGATGAGTTTTCGGATGATTCATCGAAAATCATCTCAACCAGAAGATTGCCTGAGACGCACAGCGAACTGCTCAGATTCAGTCGTTACCGCAACCCAATGAACCATCCTACAGTGATGTTCAGGAAAAAGGCGGTACTGGAGGCTGGAAGCTATCGTCACTGTCCACTATTTGAAGATTATGACTTATGGGTCAGGATGATGCAACATGGAGCAAAATTCCACAATCTACAGGAATCGCTACTATTATTCAGACTAACCACACAATTGTTTGATCGAAGAGGCGGAAGAATGTATATCAGACAGGAGTTGAATTTTCAACGGAAGATGTACCATATGGGACACATTACACTGAGCCGACTGATAGTAAACTGTATCGTGAGAACATTGCTCAGACTCATACCCAATGGCTGGCGAAAATTTGGTTATTTATTTTTCCTCAGGAGATAATAAAACAGAGAAGAAGACGTTATATTATAAATTAATGTAGAACTAAAGATTACTGAATGGAGCATAATTACCCGTATATATATGATGGTATGAACGCGTTTGAGAAAGAGGTGAAGCGTTGGCTTGACTTCTTCTTGGCAACATTATGTCTTATCATCTTCTCTCCCCTATTCCTTGCATGCTATATTGCAGTAAAACGTGGCAAAGACGGGCCCGTGATTTTCAAGCAGGAACGCATTGGACGCTTTGGCAGACCTTTTTATATCTACAAATTCCGCAGTATGACTGTCGATGCGGAATCTGAAGGCCCGCAGTTAAGCAAGCAAAGAAAAGACAAACGCCTGACTAAGGCGGGAAAGTTCCTACGTAACCACCATCTTGATGAACTGCCTCAACTTTGGAACATATTCGTGGGTGATATGGCTTTTATCGGTCCGCGACCAGAACGCAAATTCTACATAGACAAGATTATGCAGCACGATCCACGATACACGTATCTGTACCAAATCCGACCAGGCATCACATCGATGGCAACGCTTTATAACGGATATACAGATACGATGGAGAAGATGCTGAAGCGTCTGGAGATGGATTTAGACTATCTGGAACATCGCTCATGGTGGCTTGACGCTAAAATATTGGGATTGACGTTTCTGAAAATCATATTTGGCAGAAAAATCTAGTATTTGCGGAATTCCATCCTACCTGAATACGGATCCCTACTGACGAGCACCATCTTGCCAGACGTCAGTTCCTCTATCTGGAACAACTGTTCATTAGCATTATTGATGCCATAAGGCATAAGATAGGCAGACACAGTCGTATCAGTATTCTCTATCATACGATCTCCGTTGTCACGATCAACAAAATAGAATCTGTTTAGTTTCAACACATCGCCATTGCGCTCAAAACTGGCAATGATATCCTGATTAACTTTTTTCACATCGCGCAATTCGAGGATACTTCCCTGGAACGACCACGTGATACCGCTATTACGCATATCAACCTTTCCCATGGTACCACAGAAAACATCTTCCCTTGACGTCATCTGCCAAAAGCCGTCCAGGTTGCCATTATCAGAACCATCCACGTCGCAGGCCGTCAAAACCAATGCTATACCTATTATATATATGAAGAAACGTTTCATTATTTTATTGTTTTTACAATCGAAAGCTGAATGCCGTAATTATCACCACGAAGCTTACCGGAATCCATTGCGAAGGCACCATTCAGACTCCAGCCTTGCCTCAAACGATAACTAACCTCTGCCAATAGACTCGTGTTCTCCTCTGGATTAGGAGGAAGATAGTAGTAAGAGCCATAGCTTTTCTGCCAAGTAGCCAAAAAGCGATAGTGAAGATTTGACAATGGAGTACCACTAAGTCCTAAATGCCATGCCACAAAGCGATTATGACAGACCTCAATATTGCCATCACTGTTATATAGAGGTGAGAGATAAAGTGGATTTCCCATCACTTGTCCCCAATGCTGCCAACCTGTGAATAAATGATGATTGTAGTAGTTGTCACGCCCGCTGATTTGGTGATGTATGTTTGAGGTTTCATCATGATAAACAGGTCCTGCCTGATATTTTGTATAAAGATATTCAATCACGATGTTTTGTAACCAAGGATTATGTTTCAACTTGAGTTCAGCACCCAACATCCAGTCTTTAAAGTCATAACGCATATACTTGTCACCACTCTTATTGAAATGCGTCAACATAGAATGGTCCTCAAAGAACTGATCAGCATAGAGTCCAAGATTCCATGCAGGCTGGTCGAAATTCAGACGAGCCACCCAGGAGCCAAGATGATTACCCTCAGCATTCTTAAAATCGCCATCGGTCGCATCAGAGCCACTCATGAATAGTGCATTTTTAAAAGCTTTCAGACCACCATCATTCTTATAAACTTTCTCCACACCGTTTTCATAAAGATAGGAAGTGCCACCAAACTGAGTTGCCAACTCCAGCCCCAACTCCAAAGTGATGTTCTTGGGTCCTACCTTCAGATACCCCGCCTTGCTGTGGTAGAGCGTACCATCGGTATATCGCTGTCGGGGAGCAACGAACTCCTTCTGCCAATTGTCGTCAGTAGTCTTACCAAATGCGACATGCCCCTTCAATGCCAACCAGTTCCCTGTGATAGGGATTGTCCAATAATCAGGTAGGGCTATCCTAACCTGAGGTATCGGACGAGCGTTGATACCCAAGGTCTGAGAGCCTGTGCTGAGTTCCTGATTCTTCAACTCCATAGGATACTCCTTGGCACCAACGGTAAGGACCCCTTTCTGCCAGCGCCCTTCTACATAAGCCTGTTGCACCACCAACGTACTTGTAAAGCCCGTTGCCACAGCCACATCCACGCCATATCCCAAGCCCCAGCAGCGGCCATCGTCAGCAGAAAGAGGACGCTCCACGGCTCCACGCACATAACCATTAGTTGTTTTCAGGCTACTGAGTCCGTATTTATTGGCATTGAGCCACAAAGGGGTATTGTCGCCTGCAGATAATGTAGTCTGGAATCCCACTCGATACTGCAAACTGTCAGTAAGCGAAAGTCTCTCTTGTCCAGAGGCTACAGAGACACCACACATGCATATTATGATTGGCAATAATCGTCCCATATTCGGGACAAAGGTACGAATAAGTAAGTACAATACCAAATAATTTAGAGACTTTTCGAACTTACTCCTACTTACTCGTAAGGAAACTATGAGTTAGTCGTAATGAAACTATGAGTTAGTCGTAATGAAACTCATAGTTTCCTTACGAGTAAGTAGGAATCAGTTAAACTACCCCGCCCCATGTTTTCCTTTTTTGATTCGGTGTTTTTTTGCGAATCCATCACTTTTCGTCGTAACAGACTGATATACTGACGTTTAATACAAGTGATAGATTCTTATCATCTATCACTAATCTTTATGTTTTTATTGTATGTTTTTAAACGTCCGGAAATAAGGATTTTACAAATAGCAGGCGTCATACACAAAAGTAAAACAACTTGTTTTACCTTTGAAAAGACTATCTCTTTCTATGTAAAAGACGGCACTTTAGAAAGTAAAACAACTTGTTTTACTACGACTACACCACCTTCACGCGTATACACACGTATATGTTATAATTCGCACTTCCTACACCTAAGTCGGGTGTGGGGAGTGCGGGAAGTGCGGGTTGTTTTTTATAGGGTTTTTCCCCTTTGAGTTTAGGGAAAATCCCTTGCATGGATGACAATTTTGTTGTTCCTTTGCAGTGTGAATAATAAAATGAATGTCTCACCATCTAAATGATACGATTATGAAGAAGATGTTTTTCGCACTGATGATGATGTTGACCACCACGATGGCAGCAAGTGCAATGAGCTATGAGCAGGCCCGCAACGAGGCATTGTTCCTGACTGACAAGATGGCTTACGAGCTGAACTTGACAGATGAGCAGTACGAGGCAGCTTACGAAATAAACCTCGACTACCTGATGGGTGTTACAGGGCGTTCAGATGTGTTTGGCACATACTGGGAGCGTAGGAATCTGGACCTGAGCTATATACTGTTCGACTGGCAGTGGAATGCCTACATTGCTGCCAGCTATTTCTATCGTCCACTTTACTGGGAGGCCGGTTATTGGCACTTTGGCATCTATCTGCGCTATCCGCACCGCGACTACTTCTATTTCGGACGTCCTCACTTCTATGCCACTTATCGCGGAGGGCATGCTTGGCACGCACATGGCACTCATGGTTACTACTATCATCACAAGAGCCACTATCGTCCTAGCCACAGAGAGCACGTAGGAATGCATGATCGCTGGAATCGCGGAGATTTCCGTACGCCGCCACACAACAGTTCTACACGCGTAACTGGTCGCCATCATGATAATCGCAGCAACAGAGTTGGTTACGACAATCGTCGTCCAGACAATCGTCAGATGGAGAACCACAACAATCGCCATAACGAGAGCCATCCTAATCGCCAGATTGAGAATCGCCCTGAGAACCGCTCTAATAGCGGGAACTTTGGAGGACACCGCGGAAGCAGTCCTTCGAGAAGCGTGAACCACGACTCAGGTTCTTTCAGCCACAGGAGTTCAACTCGCAGCAGTTCCAGTTCGCATAGTTCCCACAGCTCACACAGCGGTTCTAACTCTTCACGCTCTGGCGGAGGACACTTTGGAGGTCGCAGATAAGAGCAATCAGAGTTCGAGCGTACGGACTTCAGCATTCGACATGCGCTGAATCTCGCTCATAGGTTTATTATAATATACTGCCTGTACAGCCTTATTAATAATTCCATGGCCTACAGCCAGCACCTTCTTTCCAGGGAAAGTCTTCTTGACATAAGCGATAAATTCGCCAGCCCTGGAAAGAAGGTTTTCTAATGTCTCAATGTCGTCTGGCCATATTTCGCCTTTCAGGTCAGGGATGAAGCGTCCGGTGAATCCCCCCCAGTCACGTTCTCGCAGAAGATGTGTTGTAACAACCTCGATATGATGGGGAGTTGCAATAATACGGGCTGTATCAATAGAGCGTTTCAAATCGCTGGCGATGATAACATCCAACGGGCGGTCCTGCCATTCCATACTCAACTGCCGAGCCTGAAGAATGCCATTCTCATTGAGTTCTCCCTGGGTCTGTCCCTGCATTATCTGGTTGGCATTATCTACCGTTTCTCCGTGTCGTGCTAAATAAAGAATAGTCATATCATCTTTAAAATTTGCTGCAAAAATACACAAATATTTGCTGATTCCACCTTATTTTCGTATATTTGCACCGTGAATTTTGAAAAAAGACAATTATGAAGATACTACAAAGCTCTATTTTCCGTTCCATTTGCGCCATCGCAATTGGTATTTTATTGATAAAATATCCCGATAATACCGTTACATGGATTACAGTTGCCATTGGTATCCTTTTCCTGCTTTCAGGTGTTATCTCGCTGATAGTGTACGTAAATGCACGAAAGAATGTTTCAGAATACAAAATAACCGATACTGATGGCAAGGTGATTGCTGGCGAGCAACCTACATTTCCCATCGTGGGTGTGGGCAGCCTTATTCTTGGAGCACTGCTGGCACTTACTCCAAATATATTCATCACTGCCCTGATGTATATTATCGGGGGCATCTTAATTCTTGGCGCCATCAATCAGTATATGAACCTTATTAACGGACGTAAATACGGTAAGATCGGTTTTGGCTACTGGGTATTCCCCTCACTGGTTCTGCTTACCGGACTCTACGTCATCATTCGCCCTATGGCTCCAGCCAGTACTGCGATGCTGATTCTTGGCTGGTGCTCACTGCTCTATGGTGTGACGGAAATGATTAATTCGCTGAAGTTCCATGCAGATAAGCGCAAGGCTGCACAAATACAGGAAATTCCTGTAGCAGAAGAAGTTGTGGAAGAAAAGACTGCTGAGGCTATTTCTGCAGAAGAGAGTGCTGAAGAAGCACTCCCTTCTGACGATAATATTCCAACTATACAATAACTTTTCAGACCCCAGTAACGATTCCTTCAATATAAGAGCGAAGGATATGAATGCCGGTCTTGTTGTCACCTCCCCAAGGGATAATAAGATCGGCAAATTTCTTTGTGGGCTCGATAAATTGTTCGTGCATAGGTTTCAGAACTTTCTCATAACGATCGAGTACCATATCGACAGTACGTCCACGTTCCACCACGTCGCGACGAATGTTTCGAATCAGTCGAACGTCATCATCTGTATCCACGAAAATCTTTAAATCCATCATATCGCGCAATTTCTTATAGTGGAGCGCCATGATACCTTCGATAATGATGACAGGCTTGGGTTCTACGTGGATAGTTTCCTTCAGACGGTTACTCTCAATATAAGAGTAGGTGGGCTGCTCGATAGCCTCACCACTTTTCAGTTTCTTGATATGCTCTGTTAGCAGTTTCCAGTCGAAAGCGTCAGGATGATCAAAGTTGATAGCCGCACGTTCCTCTGGCGTGAGATTCGTCGTATCGTTATAATACGAATCCAGTGGTACTACTGCTGCACAGTGAGGTGGCAGCGCCTTGGCAATTCGTTTTACGACGGTGGTCTTGCCTGAACCCGTTCCGCCCGCAATTCCGATAATAGTCATATATGATTCTGATTTGTTTTTATTTACTCAAATAGACCACTGTAGGAAGATGGTCGCTAAAGCCATTAAGCCACTTACCACCAGCTGTGGTTCGCAGAGGACTGCCCCAATAGTCACCAGGCCCCTGCAACATATAGTCACGACGGAACACCTGATGCCCCTCAAAAGTAAGGCCCTTCTGCACTAGAAGAGACTTAGACAGGATAATCTGATCGAACAGATTCCAGGCTCCCTCATACATCAGCGTACCATCGCCTGCTGCCAGCGTGTTCCACCAGGGATTATACAATCCCCCCTCCTCTACTTCATTTATCTCTCGATGGGCACCTAGACATTTTGCCATTGAGAGATCTTGAGGATCGTCGTTCATATCTCCCATAATCAACATTTTCACGCCAGGGTCATCTCTTAATAACGAGTCTTTCACCGCTCTGAGCTGTAAACCGCCATCCTCTCTAGCAATAGAAGGTGCACCACGTGATGGCAGGTGATTCACGATAATTGTCAGGTGTTCATCTGCCAAGGTGCCACTCACTACCAAGAAACCACGGGTAGCCCGACCAGCATCTTCAGGTCGCGTATACACGTAAGGTACAAGTTTCACATTTCTCACTGCGAAAATTTGCGGATTATAAAGCAAGGCACAGTCTATGCCACGCTGGTCAGGACCTTCGATATGTACAAATTTGAAATTACGTTCTTTCAATGGGCCTTCGTTACAGAGGTCTTCCAAACATTTTGCATTTTCGACCTCAGCCACACCTATAGCTGCACAACCCACATTGGGCAAGACATCAGTACCCATATCAGAAAGCACCCGCGAGAGATTCCTCAACTTATTGACATACTTATCACTTGTCCAGTGATAAGAACCCTCAGGTAGAAATTCATAGTCGTTCTTCCCTGCATCATGACAAGTATCGAATAAATTCTCAAGATTATAGAAACCAATACCATAAGCAATCTTTTTCTTCGGGCCTTTCGCCATGCATACCCCGAAGAAAAACAATAGGGTCAGCGTCAAAAATCCAATTCTTCGCATATTATAGTGTATTTGTTTGCAAAAATACCACAAAAAACTGAGTCAACAAAGAAAAAAGCACAAAAAACATCACTCAGAGTAAAATTAAGTCGATAAAGTTTGTTGGTTCCAAAAAATCTTCGTACCTTTGCAGCCCAAAAGTTCGAGATTTAGTTTTTAAACATTAATATTCAAATTTAAAATGAAAAAAGGTATTCATCCAGAAAACTATCGCCCCGTCGTATTCAAGGATATGTCCAACGGCGATATGTTCCTTACGAAGTCTACTGCAAAGACAAATGACACTGTAGAATTCGAAGGCGAAACTTACCCAGTGGTAAAAGTCGAAATTTCAAGCACCTCTCACCCATTCTACACAGGTAAGAGCAAGCTCGTTGACACTGCAGGACGTGTCGATAAGTTCATGAGCCGCTACGGTAAGGCTGCGAAGAAGTAAGATAAAACCGCAAAGAACATTAAAAGATGCGTCCATGGTAGTTGCATATGCCAAGGCCGCATCTTTTTATTTTATAACTACACGAATATTATTACAACACGATATGAAAACAGTTTATGACTTCACTGTCAAGGACAGAAAAGGTAAGGACGTATCCATGAAGGAATACGCCAACGAGGTGCTGCTGATTGTAAACACAGCAACCAAGTGTGGATTTACACCACAGTATGACGAACTAGAGAAACTCTACGAGAAGTATCACAGTCAGGGTTTCGAGATTCTAGACTTCCCCTGCAATCAGTTCGGACAGCAGGCTCCTGGTACTGATGATAGTATCCACGAGTTTTGTAAGCTGAACTTTGGCACAGAGTTCCCACGCTTTAAGAAGGTAAAGGTTAACGGCGACGACGCAGAACCTCTCTACAAGTTCCTGCAGGAGCAGAAAGGGTTTGCCGGCTGGGATATGAATCATAAGATTGCCCCTATCCTCGAGGATATGCTTTCGAAAGAGGATCCCGACTACAAGCAGAAGCCAGACATTAAGTGGAACTTCACCAAGTTCCTTATAAATAAGAAAGGTCAGGTAGTAGCTCGCTTTGAGCCAACTGAGAATATCGACAATATTGCAAAGCAGATTGAAGAACTGTTGAAGTAATCATGGAACATACAAAATGTTTGATCATAGGCAGTGGTCCTGCTGGATATACTGCAGCCATATATGCCTCGCGTGCTAATCTCAGCCCTATCGAATATAGCGGCATGCAGCCTGGTGGACAGCTCACACAGACTACCGAGGTGGAGAATTTTCCTGGCTATCCACAAGGCGTGGATGGTAACCAGATGATGATGGATCTGCTTGAGCAGGCCCAGCGCTTTGGTACTGATATCCGTAGCGGCGAGATTGTTAAAGTTGACTTCTCGAAGGCGCCTTACGTATGCACTGCCGATGATGGTACAGAGATCGAGGCTGATACAGTTATCATCGCTACTGGAGCATCAGCCAAGTATCTTGGACTGGATGACGAGCGCAAGTACAACGGACAGGGCGTTTCAGCCTGTGCTACCTGCGACGGATTTTTCTATCGCAAAAAGACTGTAGCCGTAGTAGGTGGTGGCGATACAGCCTGCGAGGATGCGCTCTACCTGGCAGGATTGTGTAAGAAGGTGTATCTGATTGTACGTAAACCCTTCCTGCGTGCTTCGCAAGTAATGCAGCAGCGAGTTAAGGATAATGAGAACATCGAGATACTGTTCGAGCACAATACACTAGGACTCTATGGCGAGAATGGTGTAGAGGGCGCACGTCTGGTTAAACGTAAGGGTGAAGCAGACGAGGAGATGGTTGACATCGCCATCGATGGATTCTTCCTGGCTATCGGACATAAGCCCAATACAGATATCTTTAAGGATTGGCTGGATATGGACGAGACCGGATACCTGAAGAAGATTGACGGAACACCAAAAACCAAAATCCCCGGAGTGTTTGTGGCAGGCGATTGTGCTGACCCTGTTTATCGTCAGGCTATTTCTGCTGCAGGTTCTGGTTGTCAGGCTGCTATCGAGGCAGAGAGATTCATTCTTAACAGATAAAAATCAAATAAGGCTCGTTTCACAACGAGCCTTATTCTTAATTACTTAAAAAACTAAATTAATCAACCATAAACCTTAACCATTAAAATCTTTTTCTGTTGCAAATATACATCAAGAAAAATAAACTGATGTTCACTTATCGTTATTTGATGTTTAAAATGCGTGAATTCACGGATTTTCGACCAAATATCACGATTTTTAAACATTTTAACCATTAAAATAGCAAATTTTACCGAAAAATTATCATCAATTCCATTTTTTTATCTATATTTGCAAATGTAATCAATAACTATATATGGACAGCCGTATACTATTAACCCTATTGGTAGTGGCCTTGCTTGCCATTATTTTCTTCGCAGGACGTCGTTTATACCTGCGGGATATAAGAGTACGGAGACGATTACAGATGAGTGCAATGTTTACTAATATCACTCACGAACTACTTACCCCACTTTCTGTTATTTCTGCCTCAGTAGACAAATTACGTGATACTGAACCTGAGTATAGTCACGAATACGACATGATGCAATTCAACATCCAACGTATGGTGCGACTACTACAGCAGATTCTGGAAACCAGCAAATCGGAGGCCGGACAGCTACGACTACTTGTGGCTCAGGGCGACGTTATGAAATATGTACGCGAGACGGCAGAGTGCCTGGAGCCGCTGATAGCAAAGAAGGATATGAAGTTTACCATCAACTGTCAGCCAGAGAGTATGATGGGATGGATTGATACTGACAAGCTCGACAAGATCATATATAATCTGTTGTCGAATGCAGCAAAATATGGCAGAGAGGGCGGTAATGTAACTATCGACGCTATCACCAACGACAAATATGACCATATTATAATAAAGGTGAGCGATGATGGCGATGGTATCTCACCCCAACAGATGAAACACTTGTTTAAGCGATTCCAGGATGGTAATTATCGCCAGCATCAGACGCTCGGCACAGGATTAGGTCTGTCGCTCACCAGAGATTTGGTATATTTAAACAAAGGAACAATCAATTGTCAGAGCGAAGAAGGCAAAGGCACCGTATTTACAGTCACACTACCTATCAAGAAAGAGGCTTTTGCACCTGACCAGATAGACGAGAAACATAAGATTGACTTTAACATATCGAAGAACGCAATAGTCGATGTCAACACTGTTATTCCTGACGTTACTGAAAAACCTGAAGAAATTGAGTTAACTGACGAAGACGCTTATAAGCTACTGCTTGTAGAGGATAATCTGGAACTACTCATGCTGATGCAACAGCTGCTCAAAACCACATATCGAGTATACATAGCACGAAATGGTAAGGAAGCACTTAAGGTAATCAACGAAAAAGATCTCGACCTGATAATATCAGATGTTATGATGCCTGAGATGGACGGACTGGAACTGACACGCACCGTCAAGGCTGATCCTAACTATAATCATCTGCCCATAATGCTCCTTACAGCCAAGACTCAGGATGAAGACGAGCAACAGGCTTTGCTGATTGGAGCTGACGAATATTTGCGCAAGCCATTCCGCCTGGCCGACCTGAAACTTCGCATCGACAATATTATTGAGAACAGGAAGCGCATGCAGACGGAATTCAGCCAACTGACTGCCGAGGAAGAAAAACAGCATATAGCCAATGCACCAAGTCCTGACGAGAAGTTTGTAAATCAAGTTATGGCACTTGTGCATAAGCATATCGATGACGAGAGCTATGACCGCGATGCCTTGGCTGCCGATATGGGAGCCAGTGCCTCTACCTTATATAATAAGTTACGTTCAATCACGGGTATGCATGTGTCGGCATTCATTCGTGATGTCAGGATGAAAGAGGCACGACGTATGGCTATCGAGAATCCCCAACTGCGTGTAAGCGACTTGGCATACAGCGTAGGATTCCACGACCCACGCTACTTCGCGACATGCTTTAAGAAGCAGTTTGGCATTCAGCCGAAGGAGTTCTTGGAGAGCTTACTGCAAGGAGAGCGAGGAAAGTAAGTGCACCATTCATCATCAACAGTTCATAGCCGAATCGATAGCCTGCCACATGACAGGTTATCGCATCGATGGCATAGCAAACCAGCGGCGAAGCTATGCAAATATAAGGTACGTAGTGGTCGCGAGGTGTGCGATGGGTCATCATACCAAAAGCAAAGAGACCAAGCAGCGGACCATATGTATAGCCACAGATGGTATATATGGCATCGATAACACTCGTTGAGTTGAGCAATCTGAACAGCAGTATCATTACCACAAACAGAATGCTTATCATCAGGTGAGCACGCTTACGCAATTGTTCATCGCCTGCCCTACCCCTTATGTCAACACAATAGCTGGTAGTGAGTGATGTAAGAGCCGAATCGGCACTAGAGAACGACGCTGCAACTATGCCGATGGTAAATGGGATGAGTACAGACAGACCGCTACGCTCAACAAAACCCGGCAGCAATGTGTCAGATACCCCACTCTCGCCTAGCATCATAAGCAATACACCTAACGAAAGGAATAGCAAATTGGCTGGCACAAAGGCCACACCATAAGTACACATATCCTTCTGAGCCTCTTTTAGGGATTTACAAGTCAGGTTCTTCTGCATCATATCCTGATCGAGACCAGTCATCACTATCACAATAAACACACCACTAAGGAACTGTTTCCAAAAGTTTTGCTTGCTCACCCAGTCGCCCATCACAAACATACGGCTATGCTCATCGGCAGCAATAGCACTAACAGCCTCAGGTATCGTCATACCTAATTGCCCCACCACCTTATATATAATAAGGAGAAGTGCTGTGAATAGGCATATGGTCTGGAATGTATCAGTCCACACCAATGTTTTGATGCCACCACCACGAGTGTATAGCCAAATGAGTGCAACCATACCCGTAACAGTAATCACAAACGGCACACCCATATCATCAAACACAAACTGCTGCAGAATCATGCATACCACATAGAAACGTACTACAGCACCTATCATCTTCGACAACAAGAAGAATGATGCACCAGTCTTATATGCCCGCTGCCCCATTCGCTTGCCTAAATACGAGTATATCGTGGTGAGATTAAGTCGGTAATACAACGGAAGCAGGATGAATGCTACTGCGATATATCCCAAGATAAAACCTAAACAGGTCTGCATATAGGTCATATCAATACTGGTAACCATACCTGGCACTGATACAAACGTCACACCTGATATCGATGCACCAACCATGCCAAAAGCCACCATATACCAAGGCGACTGACGATTGCCACGAAAGAAGGTATCGTTCGTGGCTCGACGTGCAGTCAGTCGGCTGATGGCAAACAAAACTGCAAAATAGCCCAATATTATTGCAATCATCCACATAATCGGGTGCAAAGTTACACTTTTTTTCAAAATTATCAATTATCAACTGTCAATTATCAACTAAAAATGTTATCTTTGCAGACGGAATTCCTAATTCTAAAACTTATTATTATGTCTAGACAAAAAAAATTCATCCTCCAAGAGAGTGAGATTCCCACACAGTGGTACAACATTCAGGCAGATATGCCAACCAAACCTATGCCTCCCATCCACCCTGCAACCAAGCAGCCTCTGGGTGTAGACGACCTGGCACACATCTTCCCTCGTGAATGCTGTGTACAGGAGTTGGACACAGAGCATCGTTGGATTGATATACCTGAGGAAGTGCTCGAGAAGTACAAGTTTTATCGTAGCACACCGCTGGTTCGCGCCTATGCACTCGAAGAGGCTCTTAGAACACCTGCCCATATCTACTTCAAGAACGAGAGCACCAACCCACTTGGTTCACATAAGATTAACTCTGCTATCCCACAGTGCTACTATGCCAAACAGGAGGGCACCACTAACGTAACTACAGAGACTGGTGCCGGACAGTGGGGAGCAGCTCTGAGCTACGCAGCCAAAATTTACGGTCTGGATTGCGCTGTATATCAGGTAAAGATAACCATGCAGCAGAAGCCATACCGCTCTAGCATCATGCGCACCTTTGGTGCTGTAGTTGAGGGTTCGCCTTCGATGTCGACACGTGCTGGTAAGGACATTCTTACCAAGGATCCTACACATTCTGGTTCGCTGGGTACAGCTATCTCAGAGGCTGTAGAGTTGGCCACTACAACACCTAACTGTAAGTATACACTGGGGTCGGTACTAAACCACGTTGGTCTGCATCAGACTATCATCGGACTCGAGGCTGAGAAGCAGATGGAGATGGCTGGCGAGTATCCTGATATCGTAATCGCATGCTTTGGTGGTGGTAGTAACTTTGGTGGCATCGCCTTCCCATTCATGCGTCACAACCTGTGCGATGGTAAGAAGACCGAGTTTATCGCAGCCGAGCCAGACAGTTGTCCTAAGTTGACTCGCGGTCAGTTCCGCTACGACTTTGGCGACGAGGCTGGTTATACTCCACTGCTGCCAATGTTCACACTGGGCCACAACTTTAAGCCAAGCAACATCCACGCAGGTGGTCTGCGCTATCATGGTGCAGGTATGATTGTAAGTCAGTTGCTTAAGGACGGACTGATGCGTGGTGTAGACATTCCACAGCTTGAGACCTTCGAGGCAGGTATGCTGTTTGCTCGTACAGAGGGTATTATCCCTGCTCCTGAGAGCTGTCACGCCATTGCTGCCACTATTCGCGAGGCCAAGAAGTGCAAAGAGACAGGCGAAGAGAAAGTAATCCTCTTCAACCTCTCAGGCCACGGCCTCATCGATATGCCAAGCTACGATTCATTCATCAAGGGCGACCTGCAGAACTACACTGTAACTGATGAGATGATTGCCGCTAACCTGGCAGAGTTGGATAAGTAATCACATTATTATTCCTGATATAATAGTCCCTGTTAACATCACTTAGTTAGCGGGGATTATTGTGTCTAGTCGAACATTTTTTTAGAAAAACTTGCAAATATCAAAAAAAGTATTTATCTTTGCAATTGATATGAAGACGATATTACTATTTTAAAACAATTACTGATATGAAAAAACTATTTATTGCATGTTTAGCAGTGCTGATGGGAAGTGTATCGGCATCGGCTCAAGAGTGGTGGGATGATATGGAACGCGGCGTGTTTAACCACGTAGGCTTGAATGTTTCGGCTAGTACAGAGGGTATTGGCGTAGGCGTAGCTGCTCCTATTACAGACTATCTGGAACTGAGTGCTGGCGTAAACTTCATGCCAAGCATCAAGATTAAAGGGGATGTGAACGTAGACTACAACATTGGTCAATTACCAATAGACATTCCAAGTCACGACAAGGTTAAGATAACAGGTGATCTGAAGCGCACAACGATGGATGTTAAGTTGAACATCTATCCATTTGGAGGCAACTCCAGCTTTTTCATTGCAGGTGGTTTCTCGTTTGGAGGAGAAAAACTTGGAACACTGACTGGTCATAGTGACGTTATACAGCAGGCCGTCAATGATTATCCTGCATACAAAGACCTGATTTTGAGTAGCATCACAGCCGAACTCGACAAATATAACGTAAAATTCGACGAAAAGGGTAATATTAATGGTGATATCCGAGTTAAAAAATTCCGTCCGTACGTCGGACTGGGTGTTGGTCGTCTGGTGCCCAAGCATCGTATAGGATTCCGATTTGAGGCTGGTTGCCAATTTATGGGAAAGCTTAAGGTTTATCAGGACGATAAGGAAGTTAAGATAAACGAGTTGAATGATAACGACGACACACTGTCTAAGATCGTTGACAAATTGACTGTTTATCCTGTACTGAAACTCACTATAACAGGACGCATATTCTAAGCGACGAACATAACAGGAAACAATAATCCCCGCCATGTGGCGGGGATTATTTGTTTTATCTGATTCTGTCCATTGAGCGGACTAGTTTTTCATCTGCCAGGATGGCGCGGCGGGCCATCAGGTAGAGTATCAGCGAAATGGCAGGAAAAACTGCGGGCCATGAGGGACGGAATTCAACAGCTCCCCACGACTTGTCGCCAACCATCTGGCCTACGACGAAGAAGCACACATACCAACCAATAATAAACAACACATTGAACAGGCAGAACAACGCCTGCATCTTGCGGTTGTTATATATAAATATGGTATAGGTAGCTATTGCAGCTGTAGGCAACAGTACTGCCATCAGTGGCCACGTATCAAAGTGGTGCTTGCCTAGGGGATCGGTAAACCAAAGGTTGTACACACGAGCCACCTGCAGGCCGCCTAACTTGAACGAACCAATCTGCATACAAAGACAAATGACGGTCAAAACAATGGCCGCCAAAAGATATAATGTCTGCTTACGCTGTATCATATTAATCTTCCTGAGTCTGGTTCTCACGAGAAGGGTCACGCCAGTAAACCTTGTTCTCTACAAACTCCTGAGTTGCGAGAAGACTTGGCTTTGGCAGTTTTTCGTAGTAACGTGAAATCTCGATCTGCTCACGATTCTCGAATACCTCCTCGAGTGAATCGTTGTACGAAGCGAACTCAGCCAGCTTCTTAGACAGATCGTCCTTAATCTGAAGGCTAATCTGGTTGGCACGCTTACCAATGATAGCTACGCTCTCGTAGATATTACCTGTGTCGTCACACAGATCCATAATGTTACGTGTTACGGTGTTTACCGGTGCTTTTGACTTCTTATAATCCATATCTTAATCTTTAATTACTTTTTTGCACTTATTGATATATTTCTCTGCCAACTGGGCATTCTTCGACTCAGGGAACTCGTTGATGAAACCATAGCACTCGTCCTCTGCATCGCGATAGCGGTCCAGTCGTTTCTCTTCAGAACTATTCTCAGCCAGTTCGAACTTAGCCTTCATAATCAGCAGCATCAAGTCCTCACGAATACTACAGTAAGGATAGTTCTTAAGGCAGTTCTGGGCAGTGATGATGCAAGCTGTATAGTTGCTCTCCTCGTTAGAGTTGATATTACCAAAATATCCTCCCAAGTTGTAGTAAAGCTCGGCCGACAGATATTCCTTCTGTATCAGTTTGTCATGCAGATCATAGAGACGAGCCTGAGCCTGAGCACGAAGCGACGACTCTGGATAGAGATCGATGAACTGCTGATAGGCAGTGATGGCGCCATTAGTAGGCGACTGATCTAGTCTGGGCTCTGGAGCACTCTGATACAGCGACTGACCTACATAAAAGTAAGCCAACTCAGCATAGGTGCCACGAGGATAACTGGTAGTATATTTTCTGAAAGTCTCAGAAGCAGCATCATAGTCCATATTGCCATACTGGGCCATACCTAACATATATAAACACTCCTGAGCATCATCAGTACCCTTCTTGATAGTCACAAGTTCTTCCAACAGACTTGTAGCCTGCTGAAACTTTCCACATGCGAATGCCTCTTTGGCATACTCATACTTATAATCAGAGTCTCCATACTTGTAGACACTGTTAAACTCTGAGGCACAACTGCTAAGCAGTAAGGCCGCACATGCCAATGTAATGATACCTTTATTCATATTCGGGGTGCAAAATTAGCACTTTTCGCGCAAATAACAAAGTTTTATATGATGTTTTTGGCGTTTTTTGATGTTTTTTTAATAACTTATTCGTATCTTTGCACACTCAATGAGCAAATTTATACTTACATCGGATTATAAACCCACTGGCGATCAACCAGAAGCGATACGCCAGTTGACTGAAGGATTGGACCGTGGAGACCATGCACAAGTGCTACTTGGAGTTACGGGCTCTGGTAAGACTTTCACTATGGCGAACGTCATCGCACAGCACAATCGCCCAACCTTGATTCTTAGTCACAACAAGACTCTTGCAGCCCAGCTTTATGAGGAAATGAAGGGGTTCTTTCCTCAGAATGCAGTAGAGTATTATGTAAGCTATTATGACTACTATCAGCCAGAAGCCTACTTACCCACAACAGACACATACATCGAGAAGGACTTGGCAATCAATGACGAAATTGACCGACTAAGACTTTCTGCCGTATCTAACTTATTATCAGGCCGTAACGATGTAATAGTTGTTTCATCAGTTTCATGTATTTATGGTATGGGTAGTCCCGTAGCTCTACAGGAAAACGTGATAGAGCTAAAGAAAGGACAGATACTGGACCGTAATGCATTGTTAAGAAAGTTAGTTACAGCATTATACGTAAGAAATGACCTCGATTTGCAGCGAGGCAACTTTCGTGTAAAGGGCGACACAGTCGACATCGCAATGGCATATAGCGAGGTGGTTCTGCGAATCACATTCTGGGATGACGAGATCGACGCAATCGAGGAAATGGACGCAGTAACATTCGACCGCTTGGCCAGTTTCGACGAATACCGCCTATACCCTGCCAACCTTTTTATGACATCGCAGGAACAAACAAACATCGCCATACGTCAGATTCAAGACGATCTAATGAAGCAGGTGCTATATTTTGAAGAGATAGGCGACCCGATAAAAGCCCAGCGAATAAAGGAGCGAGTGGAATATGACATGGAGATGATTAAGGAGTTGGGACACTGCTCAGGCATAGAGAACTATAGTCGTTATTTCGATGGTCGCCAAGCAGGTGAGCGCCCATACTGCCTGCTGGATTTCTTCCCTGACGACTATCTCCTGTTTATCGACGAAAGTCACGTAAGTGTGCCACAGATTGGAGCCATGTATGGAGGTGACCGCAGTCGCAAGCAGAACCTGGTAGAATACGGATTCCGCCTGCCTGCAGCATTTGACAACCGTCCACTGAAGTTCGAGGAGTTTCAAAAGGAAGTGAACCAGGTAATCTACGTAAGCGCTACTCCAGCCGACTACGAACTGGAAGAGGCTGAGGGCGTAGTAGTAGAACAGGTAATACGCCCAACAGGACTACTCGATCCGGAAATCGAAGTACGTCCAAGTGAGAATCAGATTGACGACCTGCTCGACGAGATTCTGACACGAAGTCATCGTGGCGAACGAGTACTCATCACCACACTGACCAAACGTATGGCCGAGGAACTGACAGAATATCTGCTTAATCACAGCGTAAGCACAGCATACATACATAGCGATGTAGCCACACTTGACCGAGTAAAGATCCTGAGCGACCTGCGCCAAGGAGTATACGATGTCCTGGTAGGAGTAAATCTTCTACGTGAGGGTCTCGACCTGCCAGAAGTATCGCTTGTAGCAATACTTGATGCTGACAAGGAAGGATTCTTGCGTAGTCGTCGAAGTCTTACCCAGACCGCAGGACGTGCAGCACGAAACGTGAATGGCAAGGTTATAATGTATGCCGACAACATCACCGCCTCTATGCAGCAAACCATCGATGAGACCCTGCGCCGCAGAATGAAACAGATGAAATACAACGAGGAGCATCACATCACACCAAAACAAATCGTCAAGAATCTTACATTCAGCGCATTGCAGAAAGAGAATCGTGCCGACACCAAGGAGCTTATGCGCGACATCTCGCTGGCAGCCGAAGGCGACAACAAGGTGCTGATAGCAGCCGACCCAATAGAGGAACGTATGACTCGACCACAGATGGAGAAGCTGATAGAAGAGACAACCAGAAAGATGAAGGAAGCAGCCAAGAATCTCGATTTCTTACAGGCTGCACAGTATCGCGACGAGATTGTAAGACTACAAAAGGAGTTGGAATTAAAGTAAAAAATCATAAAATCCGTGTTAATCCGTGTAATCCGTGCCTGATTATAAAAAATTCTTAGTACTTTTGCACGGTTTAATTAAAATAAGGTGAATATGAAAAAGTATCTTATAGCCATACTGATGGCGATGCCCCTGATAGCTTCGGCTCAGGACAACACATGGGAACGTATAGAACAGGTTCAGGAAGACAAGGAGAATCCAGATGCAAAGTATCTGGCAAAAGGAGCCGTACCTGAAGTTGACGGCATAGTATGCTGGCAGACTACCATCAACGCCCCAGGCAAAACAGCCCAGCAAATCTACGACATTCTTTATAAGCAGATGGACAAGATGACCCACGAGCCAAATCAGATAAAGAATAGCGCTCTTGTAGTACAAGAGTCTGAACAGGGAAATCTTGGCGCCATCTTCCACGAGTGGCTGGTATTCAAGAGTGCAGCACTCTCACTTGACCGCACTCAGCTTAACTTCCAGTTGAAAGTGAAGTGCAACGATGGAAAGGCAGAGGTACAGATGCTACACATAAGCTATGACTACGATGTATCACGTAAACCATTCCATTATACAGCAGAGGAGTGGATTACAGACAAGTATGCAGTAAACAAGAAGCATACCAAGCTGTATCCTGTTTCGGCAAAGTTCCGCAGAAAGACTATTGACCGCAAGGACTTCATCTTCAATAAGTTCACCACCCTGCTTAACGAAAAGTAAAACATGAGCAAAGACCAGATACGCAACATCCTGAACATCATCTTCATGATTGGCGCAATCGTGGGCGTTATTCTATTTCTTTCAAAGAACGAAGAACGCCACAATCTCGGTTTGTACATCATTCTATTCTCGATGTGCTTTAAGATAGCCGAATCGTCTATGCGATTGATAAAGTAATATATGTACAGAAGACTATCACTATTAATAATAACACTTTCGGCACTTATCCACGTTAGTGCCCAGGATAACCGTACTTTCAACCAGATTGGCGAAGACGGAACTGTTACACAGCGTAGCGGTAACAGCAGCGGAAATTTCAACAAGCATAACAATGATACCACAAAAAACAAGGTGATACCCAAGGGACTGTATACATGGACCATCGACAGACGCTTTGGCGATGTGATTCCTGTAGAACCCGACACATTACCACACTTGTATATGAATACCACATTCAATAGTGGTATGTATGGCGACTACAACACCACAGGTAGTAACTACACTGCACGTTTGAGTCGTATATACATCGACCGTCCGTTTGGTGAATACTTTATATTCAACGAACCATATAGTTTCGTAAACAAGAAGCCAGACACCTTCCTGTTTATGAACACACTGTCGCCATATACCAGAATTGATTATGACAACTGCGGCGACAAAACCAACGGCGAGGACCACATCGACGCCAAGTTTGGAGTAAATGTCAACAAGCGTCTTAACTTTGGTTTCGACCTCGATTATGCCTATGCTTGCGGATACTATAGCAACCAGAACATCTCTCACTTCAGCGGATCGCTATTCGCATCATATCTGGGCGATCGCTATCAGATGCATTTCTTCTTCAATGCAGCGCATCAGAAGGCTTCAGAGAATGGAGGTATAACCACTGATGACTACGTCACTCATCCAGAGTCGTTCCAGGACAACTATCAAGAAAGCGAAATACCTACAGTACTTTCACAAAACTGGAATCGTAACGACCACCAGCACGTGTTCCTTACCCATCGTTATAATCTGGGATTCTATCGTATGGTGAAGATGACCGACGAGGAAATAAAAGCACGCAAGTTTGCAGAGGAATCACAGAAGGAGCATGAGGCTGACCGCAAGAACAAGGATTTGAGCAACAGAGATATACGCAAGAACAAAGACGAAAAGATGCCTACAGGTCGACCCAAAGGAGCAATCGTAAGAGGTAAGGAGCCCCAGAGAGATTCGCTTGATATTGCCGCAGATACCACTAGAATAAAGGTTGACGGACAGGCTGCAATCGATAGTCTGAATCGTCTGCAGGCCATCCAGGACTCAATAGATGCTACAATGAAGCGTGAGTATGTGCCAGTAACCAGCTTCATACATACTCTCGACATAGATAATTATGACCGCATCTATCAGTCGTATTACACCCCAACTGATTATTATAAAAACACCTATTATAATCAGGGATTGGAGTTTGGTAATGACTCTATTTACGACCAGACCAAGCACTTCCGCGTTAAAAATACCCTTGGAGTTGCACTGCTCGAAGGATTCAACAAATGGGTGAAGGCCGGACTGAAAGGTTTTATTACCCACGACCACTGCATTTATCGCATGCCAAGCATAGACAATGGTATAACCTATTGGGACAGATGGCACGAAGACAACATCAGTCTGGGCGGACAGCTAAGTAAGACTCAGGGTAAGACTCTGCATTTTGACGTGACTGCAGAAACATGGATAGGTGGTGCCGATGCCGGTGACTATACCATCGACTTCAGTACTGATCTGAATTTCCCATTGTTTGGCGATACTGTACAGTTGGCAGCATCAGCTTTTTATTACCATTGCAACCCAGTATTCTTCCAGGCAAAGTATCACTCAAAGCACTTCTGGTGGGACGCTGACGACCTTGATCGCGAGACAAGAAGCAGAATTGAAGGATTATTCTCCTATCAGAAAACAGATACCAAGCTTCGTGTTGCCATCGAGAATATCAAGAACTACACCTACTTTGGCATGAGTTATGATATGACATCAAATGGTGGACGCAAGAATATGACAGCCGGCATATATCAGGAAGGCAGTAACCTTACTGTATATACAGCCCAGTTGCGCCAGAACTTCCGTCTGGGGCCACTGAATTGGGAGAACGTATTGACATATCAAAACTCTAGTAACAAGGATGTTCTGCCACTTCCTGACTGGAACATCTTCAGCAATCTGTATCTTAAGTTTAAGATAGCCAAGGTGCTTGGTGTAGAACTTGGTGCCGATGCCACTTACTTCTCTAAATACTATGCTCCCGATTTCTGTCCTGGCATCAATCAGTTTGCTGTACAGCAGAACAAGGACAGTCGCGTAGAGTTAGGTGGCTATCCATTTGTCGACGTATATGCCAAAATGGTTCTTAAGGGAGTAAGATTCTTCCTGGTGATGAGCAATGTGGTGAATGGCGGCGGCAATCACATGAAATTCCTCACCCCACACTACCCCACTAACGGGTCAGTGTTGCACTTTGGAGTTTCATGGCCCTTCTTCAACTAAAGAAGCACAAGCCCCAAACTTACGCACACACCATAGATAAATATATTACGCGCTGTTTCTCCCAGGCAGAGATTCAGCGCTTTTCCTTGATATATACGCTTGATCTTAAGGTAGGTAAAGAAATGGAGCACCAGATATATTAATGGGAACAAGAATGCCAGCAAATGACCATTAATAAGGAAAGTACCACCAAGAATGATAGCTCCTATGCCAACACCTATATATAATTGTAGACCAGCTTCTGCACCCAGACGAACGATTATGGTGTTCTTGCCTGCCTCGCGATCATTGTCTCTATCACGGAAGTTATTTACAATCAGCAGTGCATCAATAACAAGACCACAAGCTAATGAAGCTAGAAAAACCTCCCATGTAAACTCATGTAACTGTACATAGTACGAACAGCAAACTGGCACAATACCAAAGAATACGAGCACCAGCAAGTCGCCCAATCCTTGATATGAGAACCAAGTGGTATAAAGAAATGCGAAAACCACACATAACATTCCTATCAGCACCATCTCATATCCACCATAATATACCAGTGGCAATCCGATAACGCAAGCAATACAAGTGGTAAGCGCAATGGCTTTCTTCATTGCATCAAGCTTAACCCACCCTTGTGCACAGGCTCTTCTTGGTCCAAGACGAGTCTCAGCATCGTCAGTTCCATTCACATAATCATAGAAGTCATTAATAAAATTAGCATCTATCTGCATTGCAAACGAAAAAAGCAAGCAGAGCAAAGCCGCAGTCCAGCTAAATGCTTCGGCACCATACGCCAGTGAATCAACATAAGCCAAAGCCACTCCAATCATCACAGGGACAGCGGCTCCAGAAAGAGTCTTTGGGCGCGCAGCAAGTAACCACGCCTTAACCGAATTAGTCTCAATTTTATTATCTTCTGCCATAATTTTCCAAATTTTCTTGCAAAAGTAACATCTTTTTTGTAAATTTGCAAAGAAATTAGAAACTTTTATGACAAACAATACACCAAGCTTAGATCTAGTGGAGTTCATCGAGACCCAGATACTCCCCAAATATGCAGAATTCGATCGCGCCCATAATCTTGAGCATGTAACCAGAGTTATACGTAATTCATTAGAGTTGGTGCGTTCCACTGGTGCCGATACAAATATGGTATATACCATTGCAGCTTATCACGACCTGGGTATGTGCGGACATCGTGCCGACCACCATATCAGGGGCGGTAAGATTCTTGCTAGCGATGCAAGACTCAAGAAATGGTTCTCGCCCGAGCAGATCAAGATTATGAGAGATGCCGTAGAGGATCATCGTGCATCGGCAAGCCGCAGTCCAAGAACCATTTATGGTAAGATCGTTGCCGAGGCCGACAGAGATATCGATCCAGAGAGAATACTTCGTAGATGTGTGCAGTTTGGACTTGCAAATTATCCAGAAAAGACAGAAGAGGAACACTGGACACGCTTTAAGGAGCACTTGTTCGACAAGTACTCTAAGGATGGATATATCAAACTATGGATTCCCAATTCACCAAACGCCAAGCGCCTGAACGAATTGCGTAGCATTATAGAAAAGCCCCAGCTGCTGCGTGAGGCTTTCGATCGTATCTTTCCTGAAGAAAAAGCTATCTCAGATACAGATAGTAAATAGCAGCAAGAGCCACTACCATAGCAATCAGAATAGCCGACTTGATGAGACAAGAAGCCACCTTCTTTATCACCAGGAAAGCTACTATGATGGCTACGAGTACAAAAATGTAATATCCTACGTTCTCCATATTACTTGAATAGTTTCTTGAATGCTGTGGGAACCGGTGTTTCAAACTCCATTGGTTCACCAGTTATAGGATGATGGAAGCAAAGCAGCCAAGCGTGCAGACACAGGCGATGGATAGGATCATCGCCATTGCCATATTTCGGGTCTCCACACACAGGATGTCCCATATCCGATGAGTGTACACGTATCTGATTCTTTCTACCTGTCTCAAGTTTAAACTCTACAAGCGAGTGGTCAGTGGTACGATCCATCACGTGATAATGGGTTACAGCATATTTACCACCGTTATCAGTTGGCGATGAATATGTAACGTATGCCTTATTATCCTTCAACCAGTTAGCAATGGTGCCTTCGTCATTCTCCATCTCACCAGAACAAACAGCCACATAACGACGGTCATAAACTATATCGTGCCAGTTATGCTCCAGTATCTGTTCTGTCTCCATATCCTTGGCATATACCATCAGTCCGCTGGTATCACGATCCAAGCGATGAACCACGTGGGCTCTACACTTCTGACGTGACTTCTTGAAATAATCATCAAGTACAGTCTTTACATTCAGCGAAGAATGTCCTGCTGCCATCGAGAGTATTCCCTCGGCCTTCTCGATAACAATCAGCCACTTATCCTCATATACTATCTTAACATAGCGACTCTTGAATGAGTTTTGATTGCGCTTAGTCTTACTGATGGCAACCTTCATTCCCGGCTCCAACTGGAAGTCGAACTGACTTACAGTCTTACCATTAACCTTGATACCTCTACCCTGCAGAGTCGCTTTAATTTTCGAACGACTTTGCTGAACATTGGCCAACAGCCACTCTAGCAATGGCATCGACTCATTTACCACCAGGTGCTCATAGTCACCTTCACGGTTATAACCTGCGTTGTATCTCATATCAACATCTTATTTCGGCGGCAAAAGTACAAAAAAAACCGCAGATATTCAAATCTGCGGCTCTTTTTTTATTAATAGAACTTGAAGTATCTTCGAGCGTTGTTGTAACTGATATCCTCAACCATACGTCCAAGAATCTCCATATCGCATGGCAACAGGCCCTTCTCTACATCATTACCAAGCAGGTTGCAGAGTATGCGACGGAAGTACTCATGACGTGGATAGCTCAGGAACGAACGACTGTCGGTAAGCATTCCAACAAAGCGGCTAAGCAAACCAAGAACAGACAGGGCGTTCATCTGGCGAACCATACCGTCCATCTGATCGTTGAACCACCAACCAGAACCAAACTGAATCTTACCTGGTTCGCCACCCTGGAAGTTACCCAGCATTGTAGCAATCATCTCGTTGGCACATGGATTCAGTGTATATAATATGGTACGCGTAAGCTTATCCTTCATGTTCAACTTGTTAAGGAAGCTCGACATGGCCTTGGCAGTATTAAACTCACCAATAGAGTCGAAACCAGTATCAGGACCAAGCTGATTGAACATCTTTGTATTGTTATCGCGGATAGCACCATAGTGGAACTGCTGTGTCCAGTCTGAATCGGCATCCATCTCAGCCATCACAGTGAGGAAGCAGTTCTTGAACTGGCGAACCTCGAACTTAGAAAGCTGCTGACCGCGCATTGCCTTCTCGAAGATAGTCTCAATCTCAGAATCAGTATACTCCTCGTCGTAGAACTCCTCGATACCATGGTCAGACAGTTTACAGCCATTCTCTGCAAAGAAGTCATGACGCTTCTGCAGAGCATCAACCATATCAGCAAACTTCACGATGTTAACGCCACTAACCTCAGCCAACTGCTCAACATACTTTGAGAAATCTGCCTTCTCAATGTTCATGGCCTTATCAGGACGCCAAGCAGGAATCATCATTGGGTCATCCTTTGCCTTAGTCTTGGCATACTCAATATGGTTATGCAGGTCGTCTACAGGATCATCGGTAGTACAAACACACTCCACGTTATAGTGCTTCATCAGTCCACGAGCAGAGAACTCTGGCTGCTGAAGTTTCTCATTACACTCATCGAATATCTCACGTGCAGTCTTTGGCGAAAGCTGCTTGGTGATACCGAAAGCAGTCTTAAGTTCAAGGTGAGTCCAGTGATAAAGAGGGTTACGGAATGTATATGGCACTGTCTCAGCCCACTTTTCAAACTTCTCCCAGTCGCTGGTATCCTTTCCTGTGCAGTACTTCTCGTCGATACCGTTGGTACGCATAGCACGCCACTTATAGTGATCGCCACCCAACCACAACTCGGTAATACTCTTAAACTTGTGATCCTTGGCCACCATCTCTGGAATCAGATGACAATGATAGTCGATAATAGGCATTTTAGCCGCATGATTGTGAAACAAGTCCTGTGCCACCTGGGTCTCCAGAACAAAGTTTTCATCATTGAATTGCTTCATAATTTTGTTTTGTTTACAGGTTCTTCTAAAATTTTCTGCAAAGATACAGAAAATCTCGGATAAAAACACTATCTTTGCAAAAAAAATAAAACGTAAACGATGACGTATCAAAGCAAAGTCCTCTTAATTTACACAGGAGGCACCATCGGAATGAACCGGAATCCGCGTACAGGAGCTCTGGAACCATTTGATTTCGAACACCTATTATATAATGTGCCCGAACTAAAGCAGTTTGATATTACGATAGAGACCTATCAGTTCAACCCGCCTATCGATTCGAGCGATATGTCGCCTGCCATGTGGACAGATTTGTCGCACTGCATAGCCGACCACTATGAGTTATACGATGGTTTTGTTGTGCTTCACGGAACTGATACTATGGCATTTACCGCCTCTGCCCTGTCATATATGTTGGAGAATCTGACCAAGCCTGTGATATTCACCGGCTCTCAGCTCCCCATCGGACAGCTTAGGACTGACGGAAAGGAGAATCTCATCACTGCCATAGAGATTGCTGCAGCCAAAGATCGCGAAGGACATGCACTAGTTCCAGAGGTTGGCATCTATTTTGGTGGTCATCTGCTTCGTGGCAATCGCACCACCAAACAGAGCGCCGAGGAGTTTAATGCTTTCGAATCATTCAACTATCCCCATCTGGTTGAAGCCGGAGTTAATATCACTTATCACCACGACCGTATACTGAAACCAGACTGGGACAAGCCGATGATTCCCCACTTCCGAATGGACAATAATGTAATCATCTTCTCTTTGTTCCCCGGTATTCGCGAAGATCTTATCCGCCATATCATCCACACGCCTAATCTTAAGGCGATTGTAATGCGAACCTTTGGTAGCGGCAATGCCCCACAACGCCCATGGTTGCTTAATGCACTGCGTGAAGGAACCCGTAATGGCAAGGTCATTGTAAATATCAGTCAGTGTATGCAGGGAGCAGTTGAGATGGGCCGTTATGACAACGGATACCATCTTCAGGAAGCAGGTGTGATAAGCGGTCGCGATTCTACAGTCGAAGCTGCCGTAACAAAACTGATGTTCCTTCAAGCGCATTACCCCGATGATCCTGAAACCATTCGCAAGTATATGCAGCAAAGTATAAGAGGAGAGATATCATACTAACGATATCTCTCCTACTTTTTCCAGAAACGGAATGTTATATCCTCCATCTCACCATCTTCCTTTATCCTAAATAACCTCTGATTAGTTTTCGGATTCTTCAGGGGGCCCAGATGTTTGATAAAGGGGCCTATCTTGATATAATCAAAATCAAGTCTGTTTATAGCCGATGAGATCACTGTCTTTCCGCTATACCACGCCACTTTGAACTCAGGATACTGTTCGTGAATATACAGTGCCAATTGGTTTACCGATTTAGGGTCTGCATCACCGCCCATAAACGATATACAAGTAATATCAGTACCAAACTTCTCAACAAAAGCATCAATTGCATCAGTATCGAGTGGGATGCCGATATCTTCCCAGAGATAATAGCTATGACACCCAGGACAGCGACACGGGCAATTACTTATGTTAATTGCCAGTGTCACTTCGTCGGGTATCTCCTGAAATACTATTCCTGTATTTACGTATTTCAGCATAGTTTATTTTCTCCAGCGTAGTAGCGGCGTGAAGCCTCCTCCTGACGAGCCTGCGAGAAGTTGCTTACGCGCTTCAGATAGCCGATGATACGAGTCATGTAGTCCACATTCTTTGAGTGGCAGTGTGGGCACTCCTTCAGATAGCGCTTGTCGATATGACCACACTCGTTACATACGGTGTTAGGAATGTTGAATGTAAAGTAGTTACATCCCTCCTTGGCAGCAACCTTCAGCAGGTGCAGATACTGCTCCTTTGAAAGATGCTCATCAAGATTCATATGCAGAGCCGAACCACCGGTAAGATGCTCGATATATGGTGCTCCGTGCAACTTGAACTTATCAATGATGGTCAGCGAATCATCCTCTACTACATAGAAGTAGCTGTTGTAGCAGTCGCGTGGTACGAAGTATCCATCCTCACGATCCCACTTAGCATGCTTTACACCTACATTCTCGGCAGGAATCATCTCACAGTTGAACATCACATCCTTAGTACGATACTGACGGTTGTACTTCTCTATCAGACCAAGGATACCCTGTACAAAGTGCAGATAGTCATCGTTAGGAGTGATCTTCAGGCCCATGAACTCAGCAGCCTCAACCAGTCCGTTGATACCGATGGTGAGATACTGACGGCCGATGTTGATATAACCAGCATCAAACAGTGGCAGCATACCATTCTCCTGCAGTTCCTTCAGATTCTCGTTGTAAGCCAACTGTACCTTGTGGCAGAGATCGATAACTTCACCAAGATACTCCAGGTAGTCCTGATTGTGGTTTACAGCATACTGTATGCAACGGTTCAAGTTGATAGTGAGTACACTCTTTGAACCAGTACTTACACCACCAGCACCAAGTGTATAGCTGAAGCCGTTGTCGGTAATCTCATTACGGAGTCGGCAGCAACTTGACAGCGAGTCGGCATTGTCGCTCATATATGTAAAGAACGAGTGTCCCTCAGCATACATCTCGGCAGTGAATTCACCCCACTCCTTATCCTTGCACTCACCATTCTCGTCAACCAGCAGAGCCATTGTCTCAACAGGGAAAGTAAGTAGTGTCTTAGTACGCTCGTTGTTGAACCACTTCATGAATCTCTTCTGCAACCAAGAGAGTCCCTCCCAATCTGGCTTTGATCCATCGGGGAAGTAGAACTCGCCGAAGATGCTCTCGAAATAGTAGCGATCGTAGTATGCGATATTCCAGAACACGGCCTGATAGTTACGTGCACCAGTAGGCTGGTTAAGTGTATATACTATCTGCTCGAAATAGTCTGTAATAATCTTATCGATAGTACGCTTCTTCAAACTCAGGTCAGCCTGATCGCCAGAACGCTTGTAGTAGTCAAGTCCGTACTCCTTGCCCAGGAAGTAGTTCATATACATCAGGAACTCTGGTGTAGCACAAGCACCACTCAGCATCGAACTAACCATGAACACCATGTTAACGAAGCCTCCGGCAAACGACTTCATGTTTGTAGGAGCAGTAGAGTTACCACCAATAGCAATTGTACCACCGATCAACCAAGGATACATAGTAATCGAAGCACAATAGTTGGCCAACGATGTCTCGTCGTTCTTATATATAAAATGGTGTGTAAGCTTATCAATATACTCATCAGCCAACTGCTTGCCATACATTTTCTTGATACGGTCAGTAAGCAGACGACGGTTCAAACGGATAAAGTTCGACTTAGGCAGCTCGCCTATCAACGTGGCAATATTCTTATGCTCCACGTTAGCGTTAGCATCGTACTTCGAACCAGTAGCAGCGTTAACAGATTCACAATACTCTGAAAGGAAAACCATCTTCTCGAGAGTTTCACGATCCTCAGAGTGCAGCTGTCGATAGAGAATGAACGACTTTGCCACCTTATAATATCCTTCGCGCATGAGAGCTTCCTCTACCTGGTTCTGGATATCCTCCACGGTGATGTTGTCGTGCATGTCAAGGTGATTCAGGATCTTAGATACGATGGCTAGGTCAGCAGGTTCTTGAACACTCTCAAACGCCTTAACGATGGCATTCATAATCTTGTCTAGCGAGAAGAAGTCCTTCGAACCGTCTCGTTTGGTGATAGTAAAGTTTTTAATTTCCATTTTGTTGTTACTATTATTTAAGTTTTACATTTCTATTTATTCTCTCAGTTTTTCTTTTTGGGAAACTTTTTTATTTTTTAATTCGGAAAAGTTTTCCAAAAAGGAAAACCGAATTCGATTGCAAAGATACAAAATTATCACAAATACGTATTCTACGACCACATAAATTTTCTATAAAAGAATGTTAATGACACCCCCTCACGCTCTAACAAATTAAAGATAAAATATTGATTACCAGCACATTAGACAATCATAAAACCATAATTGATTTATATCAATAGCATTCAAAATAGCAAACCCCAACTTAGCAATCTGTCACCGACATGCACAACTTCACTTACAACACAAATTTTCTTTTTGGAAAACTTTTCCAAAAATTCCAAGCCAAAAGTTTTCCATTTTGGACAACTTTCATATTCTCTCGCGCACCCGCGCGTACATTAATATTATATAAAAATGAGCCAAATACTTGCACAATTCAAACAAAAACATTATCTTTGCCAAGAATTATTATATCACTCAACTAAACAATTAGAAACATGAAAGATCTTAAAGGAACAAAAACCGAGAAAAACCTGCAGGAAGCATTTGCAGGTGAGTCACAGGCACGCAACAAGTACACCTACTGGGCATCAAAAGCCAAGAAGGATGGTTATGTACAGATAGCAGCTATTTTTGAAGAGACAGCCAACAACGAAAAGGAGCACGCAAAGATGTGGTTCAAACTACTTGAGGGTGGAGCTATTAAGAGTACCCCCGAGAATCTTGAAGCAGCAGCCAATGGCGAGAACTACGAGTGGACCGACATGTATGCCCGTATGGCAAAGGAGGCTCGTGAAGAAGGATTCGATGTAATTGCTGCCAAATTTGAAATGGTAGCCAAGATTGAGGCCGAGCACGAAGCGCGCTATCGCAAACTCCTTGACAACGTCAAGAAGGAATGCGTCTTCTCAAAAGACAATGATGTTATCTGGCAGTGCAGCAACTGCGGCCATATCGTTATCGGAAAGAAGGCACCTGAGATTTGCCCCGTTTGCGACCATCCACAGGCTTACTTCCAGGTAAAGGCAGAGAACTATTAAGCCACCACCTGGTTAAGCCATTATTATCTGTACAATGCGTTCTGCTGTTCTACCATCCCAACGGTCAGGCAGAGCGCATTTTTTCCACTCACCTCTAACCATCTTCTGTACAGCCTCACGCAGTTTACCCGCATCCTCACCTACCAACACGTTCGAACCTACATTTACAGTCTCCTGATGCTCGGTATAATTGTTAAGTGTAATGCATGGAACGCTATTGAATGTTGCCTCTTCCGACACATTACCCGAATCGGTAATGATTCCAAGGGCATGAGCAGTAAGCCATCCGAACTCAAGATAGCTAAGTGGATCAATAATATCGATTGCCAGCCCCATGGCCTCAACCACCTTACGAGCCTCACCACGCAATGGAGCAATGATTCTCATACCATTGGCCGACTCAACCATAGCCTTCAGCATGCGCTCCAGGTTTTCCACATCAGCAATAAGCGCCTTTCTGTTCAGAGTAAACACCAAATACTTCTTATCCTCAAGCGATGGTATTGCAGATGGTTTCTTAAGTCTGTCGTAGTTGTAGCGAAGAGTATCCATAAGGATATTGCCCACCATATAGGTCTGCGAATTCTCCGATTGTTCGCGAGTTGCCACGCCCGTACTCTTCACACCTGCTGTAAACAGATAATCAGACAGTGCATCTATAACCAATCGGTTTATCTCCTTCGGCATATTGATATTAAACGAACGAGTACCAGCTACTAGGTGGGCCAGACGGATACCACGCTTCTTGGTTACGATAGCCGCAGCCATAGTCGAAGCCAGATCATCCACTACTATGACTACGTCGACAGCATGCTCATCCAGGAAAGCATCGAAACGAGCCATCACCTGACTTGTAATCTCATTCAGACTAGTCGAGTCTACACCTAAATAATATTGTGGACGCGGCATTTGCAGGTCATCAAACAGCGTAGGTTCCAAAGTCGGATCGTTCTCACTACCGGCATATACCAACAGGCAAGTTGCCTCAGGATTCTTATCAATTGCTCTAACCAGGGGCGACACCTTAACGAAATTGGGGCGTGCACCCGCTATGATACATACAGTCTTTCCCATTTCTTTCTCTTTTTGAGTGCAAAGATAAAGAAAATCTTTCTATTTACCAAGAAAAAAGCCAAAAGGTTTGGATAAGTCACAAAATAGTTGTATCTTTGCAGCAGAAACAGTGGGTCGTGCCTGATAGATCGGGATACTCTACATTAACAAAACAAATCGGGATCGTTTCCCTTGCCAATGGCGGGCCACGATTATCCTCCACGAGG
>JAEEGK010001690.1_pt1 | contig 55290 bp, 44 predicted proteins | sample 8958771 | NCBI WGS metagenome assembly JAEEGK01 (sample SAMN16246547, study PRJNA631951) | gut metagenome | biome: gut microbiome; feature: rumen; material: SC-attached | host: Bos | place: Iran: Karaj | collected 2018-10 | reverse complement strand
TCTTCTCCAGTGCCTGAAACACCTGAGCTATGGCATTTGCACTGGGTTGCGGTTCGGGATAGAGCGATGAAACATCCTTAGGGGCACATTGGCCGAGTTGCCAAATCAGCTCCATCACTTCCTCTTCTTTGCTTGTCAGTTTCTCCATATTTCAACTACTATTTGTTTTGATTGAACAACACTTTCTATTGATTACGATGCAAAGATAGGCATTTCTTTTGATTCAGCCAAACAAATTAGTGATTATTTAACAGAAATTATTGTTGAAAATGTAAAAATGTCGAGTTTTTGTTTTTTTCCAAAACGAATTGCTGGTAATGCTGTACATTTTGCTAGTTGGACAGATAATTCTTACTTAGTAAGCTAACAAATTCAATTTTATACAAAATCGTGTCTATTTATCATGAATCCGTCTGGTTTTAGACAAAAAATGCTTAAATAACGCGCGAAACGGTAAATAAATGTCTTACTTTCGATAAAAATGAGTACCTTTGCAAAGGTAATGTATCGGAACCATATTATTGGCAAGTCATATAGAATGGAATTAAATACTTTGATAGCAAAATGTACTGCATACGATTTCAAGTTGATGCTTGAAGAAAAGAAACCTAAAAGTTGGTTGAAGAGCGTAAGCGCTTTTGCCAACGGCTTAGGTGGTTCCCTTTTCTTTGGTATTGATAATGAAGGAATCATCTTCGCTTCCACCGACACTCCCAATGTCGGAGATTATGACGGAGACATGTCGGAGACGAAACTCACTGAGTGTCAGCAGAAAATCCTCAATCTCATCAAAGAATCTCCGACTGTCACTGGCAAACAAATGTCGGATACTTTGTCGGTGAGCCAGCGTACCATCGAACGCGACCTCTCTGCAATGCGGAAGAAAGGTGTTCTGAAGCATGAAGGCAAGGATAATGATGGGGTATGGGTTTTATTATAAACAGAAATGGTAAAATGGCGCACATTTCTGTATTTTACGATAAATTGTTAATTCAAATATAATATGACTGTTGAGTACCTGAAACTTATCAAAATTGATCACGAGAACAATATTGTTCAGGAAGAACCTTTAAACAGTGAAGGCAATGTGAAAGATTATGTGATGGACATCGTTGGTCAGATTACTGACAATGCAGGAGAGAGACGCTATAGGTTTAAGGATGATGAACTCACGATGAAGACATGGATAGGCGATATTGTTAACAACAGTAATCGTGATAGCCGTGCAATGGACATTGCTAATCGTTTGCTACAAAAAGAAGATGATGCCCAGCAACGTTATCATACTATCACTGAAATACAAAAAGGTATTCTCCTGATAGCATATTGTAAAATGACCGATACAGAATATAAGATGGTCATTTGCAAAGCGGATTATACGGAGTTCATAGAAGAGACTACAGGCGAAAAGAAAAATGGTCTTCCTACGAAGAAGAAGATATTTAAGTCGTTTGCCGCCAACATCACCGTGAATGCCGGGGCATATAGCTTCGGTGAAATGGTGACTTTTGATGTGAATTCCAAACAGAGCAAATATTGGTATGATGAATTCCTTGATTTGAAAGCACTGCATGATAATGGTGAGAATACGGAAAGAGCGTTCAACTATCTGAAATCCAAGATTCTTGATCCTGTCAAGAAGAAGAGTAAGAGTGACTACTTGGTGTTGTGGAATACGACAGTAGCATATATGCGTAGTGCGGGGGAGTTCTCTATGGATCATTATGCAGATAACATCTTGGCTGTGTATAAACCGGAGGAGAACAGTTTGAACATGAATGAACAGGCAAGAAAGGCGAAAGCCCTGCCTGCACAATATGATTTTGACTGCCGCTTTGAAAAGGTGCCTTCAAAGATAACGGCCAAGATGAAGAACGAAATCAAACTGACGAATGACATTACGCTGCTGTTGAAACAGAATATTCCTCATATTGAGAGAACAATTGTGCCCCACGAAGAAGAGGATGGTACTAAGTTCGTGATGATACAAAGCGAGGATGGCTATAAGTACGCTGAGAAACTGAAGCAAATAGCAGAGAAACAAGACTAATGAAAGGAAGAATAGAAGCCATAGCGCGACTATTTGGCGACAATGTAGGTGCTACTATAAAGGAGAACTTCGCACAATTGGAGTGTGAAGTAAAACTCACATTGAGAAGAACGCCAGATAAGGATATATTGCCGGTTCTGTTGCCTGCCATTTCTGACCGAGATACTTGGCGATTTCAGATGATAACAGAGGGAGATGAGGACTTGTTTGACGTGCGTGCCGGTGCGAATATAGAAGAAGTCTGCAATGAGAATAAGTTACAGCCGTATTATGAAGATACTGTGACCCTCATTTACACCATTACAAAGAATAAAGTCAATGATACCTTGTCGGTATATGATTACAATCTGTTCCTCAACCATATAAAGGGCTTGACTATAACAGAGACCCTGAATGCGCTCCAAAACCAGTTAGTTGAGATTTTCGTGATGGAAATATGGAGTGAAGAGTATGAACGATTTAATACCTACAGCGTTGCAGCAATAAAGAAGGGCGATGCACAGCCTAGACTGGTACTCAATAATGATAGAAAGAAGAGAAATGAAAAATGCGATGAATTGTGCCAATGGAACAATAAGTTCACCAGACTGACACCTGAGGATCTTTACATTTTAAATAGAGATGCTGATGGAGTGCTTGCTAGAATATTTGACCAATTGTGCCTATTGCTGAGTACGTGCTATGTGGCGGACTATTCTTCTTTGGATAAGTCTGGTATGACACTGAGGCTATCCGGGTACAAGATGATGATAATGGAGTTAGAGACAGTCAAGGCAAGTGTGTTGCAATTAGACACAGATTCTGTGAGACAATGGTACAAGATATATGACTGGTGCTATACAGGAGGCTACACATCAGATCGTTTAAGTATAGCTCGGAATATTATTTCACTGAATTGCCAAGACATTGATAAGCTGAAGTTGAACGAATCAACACTTGATTCTATCAAATCGAATTTCAAAATATTCGAGAAGGACAACGTGAGGCAGTATATCAAGGTAAGAAATGATGTATCGAAAACGCTCCTTGATATGCAAGAGAAGGTAAACGCGATAGTGGAAGGATTTACAGGTGATTTTCAAAAGAGTGTGATTTCACTGGGTACATTCTTTCTGACAGTTATTGTCGTACGTGTGATAGCTAAAGGTGATATTGCCGGAGCGTTTACAGGGGGGATTGCTTTACTTTCATTAGCATTTATTGTTTTATCTGCGGTTAATCTGGTGTATTCTCGAAAGACTTTAGATAGAAAAGAGAGACTTTTCACAAAGCATTATGAGCAATTGAAAGAACGCTATAGTCAGTTGCTGAGTGAAGAGGAAAAACAGAAAATGTTTGAGGATAGCGATCCGAGAAAAGACGGAACTCATGCTAATTACATTCTGTGGCAAAAGAACAGGTACACATGGATATGGGCTATTGCCTTAGTCGTTTTTGCCTTGTTGGTAGCGTGGCTATGGTGTTATAATCTGTTTGAAACGTCAAATATTGGTGAAATACTAAAAGCGATAGTGAAATGCTTTACAAAGAATACATAAAAATAAAAGCCTTATCCGTGCATAGAATAGGGAATAAGGCTGCCGTGGAGGGAGTAGAATTGTCTGATTCTCCCGTAGAGCTGGACGAAACGTTGGGGGAAATACTGAAATCTTATTTCCTGATGGCTTTCAAGGATGAAGAAAGGTATAGATTCAGTCACCCGACGGATAATGATTTAAATGCAGTCTATTCTTATGCAAGTCAAGCGTTTGAGAACGATGGTACTTTTCATGAGCAAAGCAAGAACATGGCGAAATACTTGTATGAGCAGAGTGAACACCCGAATATCAAGCGTGGCGACCTTTATGTTGTGTATTTTAAAGACTGTATTCTTGATGGAGAAACCATAGATGCTATCGGACTATTTAAGTCAGAAAATAAGGATACCTATATTCATATTAACCATGTTGCCGGTGGCTTTAGCGTTGAAAGCCAAACAGGCATGAGCATTAACAAACTCGATAAGGGCTGTCTGATATTCAATATAAAAAAAAACGAAGGGTATATGGCATGTGTTGTAGATAATGCCAATAGAAGCGATGCTAAATATTGGGTGAATGACTTCTTGCAATTAAAACGTTGCGAGGATGATTTCAGGCAGACCGAGCAGGTTGTGGCGATGTGCAAGAGTTTTATCACTAAGTTGCCGGAAGACTATGACAAGGCTACCAAGGCTGTGATGATGAATAAAGTGATAGAGACTTTGGGAGAATCGTCAGTTTCTATTGGTGCTATTGCGGAGAATGCATTTGAACCTGTTGGAGCAAGTGATGATTTCATGAGATATGTGGATAGTTTTCAGGCGAAGAACGAGGTGACATTTAGAGAGTCGTTCCAAGGTAAGAAGGAATGTATTAGTAAAAGAGGGGTTAGAATTGCAACAAAGATACGGCTGGACGATAATTTTGAGTTGAATATCCTTGGAGGAGAGAAGAATATAGAGAAAGGTTTTAATAGGAACAGAGGGCAGAAGTATTATACGTTGTATTTTGATAGGGAGAAGTAATTGTGCTACGTATGGCAGACGGTAGTGTAAGTAGGACTATTCATGGCCATTTTCCTTATTATATTACTCTTAGATGGGAGACACAATTGAGATAGAATGCACCCGTCGCCACTTCAAAGCCATCAGCGATAACGGCTACATCTACGACGTGGCCAGGGACTACAAGCCACTATATGATATTGTGACGAAGTAAATTGCTAAATTTCGGACGGTTTATTTCGGGCAGAAACTGCATTATTTTGCAAGTTTCCGCCCGAGATGGATAAAAAACTTATTACTCTGTTCCCTTGTTCTGCCACTCATTTGCAATACTCTTCCAATCTATCTTGCGTTCCTTTGCACCAGTCCATACATTCCAATAGTCGGGATCATCTGACTGAGGACGTTGAGCTTCTGGGAGAGTTCTCATTTTTACCATAACTGGCAGCTCTGATGCCCAACCAAGCAATACAGCATATTGTGAGGGCAATGATGGCATCTCACGCAGTATCCCCCGCATATTGTCGGGCAGCAAGCGGTGAACCAACTCCTGGTCACGGTCATTGGAGATTCTATGCAACAAGAATGAATTACACTGTGACAAAACTGTGGGTGATAGTTCAGAGGGTCTTTGCGATGAAAGAACAAGGCCTAATCCAAATTTACGTCCTTCACGAGCGATTTTCTCAAACACCTTGCAGCATTGGGTCGTTGGTACTGTGTTCTCAGCGTCATCATTATAACGTTTCACGAAATAATGAGCTTCCTCCATCACCAAGACGGTTGGCAGACAGACTTTATTCAGTTTCAGATATCTCTGTTGCGCCTCAAACACCATTCTGGCAACGACCGCAGTGATTATACTTGTTACGTCAGAGGGCAAGAGAGACAGGTCTATAATAGTCAACGATTCTTTACCATCCGAGCCAATGTATTCGTTTAGCCAATCACTCAACTCCAATGATGTATCATCTATCACCTTTTTCACCCTTACATCAGATAGCAAAGCCTTGATGCGAGGCATCAATGTCACAACATAATCCGTAGTGCACAGTATCTCAGCATTTGCTTCTATTGAACGAACAAAATTCTCACCCGTGAAAGGTATGGGGCAATCCTCATCTGTGGGTATGAACTCTTCCTCTTTTCCTCCAGCTTTGAGATATACTTCTCCCATAAGCTCCACAAGTTCTTTTACTTCCTGCCGAGAGTAAGTATAATCAATGTATCCACTTCCTGTTCTGTTGGTTTTGAATGTAGTTATTTTGGCATTAAGATTATTGATAGCATCTTTTAATTCATCATCATAATCCCCTTCCACAATAAAATCTTCACTCCACTTAACTAAGCGATTATGAAAACCAAAAGCAGGTTTACTTAAGAATGGAGAGCCATCTTTGACGCTTATTTCAACTGCTTGAATAATAACTCGAATATAGTTTGCCAGTTCAATCTCCTTGGTAAAACCTTCTGAACTCACTCCACTCCTCACAGACTTCAGCGCATGCACTATAGTTGTCCTATGTGTCTTTGGCGAAGCTTTGGTGAAGCCACACCATTCATCCGTATTCCAGAACCAGAGAGGTACTTTTAACTGTTTTCTGCCGTCACCATCCTCTATATTTACGGAATAAATATTTGCCTCCTTCTTGTCTGCAAACGCCTTACTGTATTCTCCATTTGGGTCAAGCACAATAAACCTGCTGTTGACCGGAATGTCTTGCTTTGTCTTACTGATGTTTGCGCTTTCCAAGGACCACCTGATAAGCCCTGCTACAGAACACGACTTGCCACTTCCCGTATTGCCAAGGACTGCCAGATGCCTACCAAGCAGCCTATCTGGATCTATCATCACCTTGGCATTTCCTACCAGAGGACTATTGCCTATATACACTCTTCTGTTCTCGCCAGACTCAATAATCGATTTTAACTGAGTTTCTGTCGGGAGGATAACAATGTCTCCAACAGATGGAAATGTTTCAAGCCCACGCTTAAACTTATAGCTTTTTTCTGAAGCAATCAGAGTCCCAACCGGTTGTAGTTCCATCTTCCTCAATGGGAAAGGCAAATCAATCAAACCAAAGTCTTGGAATCCGCTTCGTTTCGGATATGGAGAACGTTGGATCGTTATCCACGAAACTTGCCCCACCACAAATCCCAAGTCCACGGGAATCATCACATACCCGTTAATACGTGGAAAGTTTCGAGGTGTCCCAGTATTTAGAGCCACACTGTCTGGTGACTCAATGTCCAATTGCACCTCTATCCTGTCAGGTGAAATAAACTCCACCGTCCCTACTCTCAGCGAGGCTAACTGTTCTATGGGTGTTGTTGTCATTTTGCAAGTGTTGATTGTGAAGTTTACGTTGTGGTGGTAGAAGATGTAGCGGAACCTGTCAAAGATGTAGCAGTTGCACTTGTAGAAGAAGTACTTGAAGCCGCTCCCATACGATGTTGCAGAAGTTCTGCCATGCGAATAGTGGTTCTGTCAATAGCAGATTTTGGTAAATAGTCGTTAGCCAGATTGGTAATGTTACCTAGGTTACTACCCATCAGCACAGACATCTGCGCATAGTGAGCGGATTCATAATAGAATTGTAGGATTCTTCCAATCGGGTCGTTGAAAGAAATAACGACCAGATGTGTAGAAGGAATCGTAAGCATATCATGAATAACACGGTTGATATGTTCGTCCCCAAAACCATAGCCATATGTTACCAAAGTACTGTTAGGTCGGCATATAGCCGCGGCAAAGTCTCTGAAAAGTTCTACGTAAGGATATTCTGCAGTCTCTCGATCTTTGGCAGAATTGGGATATATCATCAGCTTCAGTGAATCAGCCCCTTTCAAACCTGGAGCATTCAAATAAGGCGCAATATCATCAGCTCCAAATGGTAATCCAATTCGTCTTATTTCGTCCTCATTTTGTACCCAATCAACAGAACCGTGTAACTTGGTCAATCGGGCAACACCTTCTAAATAGCGAGGCTCACCACGTATTCCTGGTGGATTATAGTGAATATCAAGATTTAGTCTGGACGAACGAAATATGGGCATCATTGTTCCCACGAACCTATCCATCAGATGAATACCTGCCAACTCCGCGCCTACCTCTATCAATCGGTCATAGTTGGTAGTGAAGATATTCAACCTCTCGCGGTTTCCCGTTCTGCTTGCAAAGCTCAATAAAAAGTTTACCAATACGGAATAAGCATTTTCACGTTTATCGTCTGCTGCAGTTGCAATGGCTTTCTCGGACTCTAAAATCGACTTGGCAAACACATTGATAATATCATTTAGTTCCTTTTCTAATGAATCGGCTTCCGTGTTTTTATTCAAAATCCTAAGGCCACGCAATAAATCATTTGCAGTCCTAATTTGATCTTCTATATTTCCGTTATCACGTCCGCTGGCTTTTGCAGATTTCTTAACGGCCTCTTCAATTTCGTTTTTATACGTTGTGAAAGAGCTTGCAGCCATCGTTGCACCGCCACTATCACCAGCCAATAAACTAACGGCATTGGTTATTCCAGAACCACAGAGTAACGACAGGTGTTCTGACTGAAATAGAGAAGTCAGCCATGGTTCAATACGTGTACGGAACACAAATTTGTTTATTTTTCCATCATTCTCGGGTAACCATCCACAGCTATCTGCATTCTGTATATTTCCGTCCTTATCAACGAGTATCAGCTCACGGTCATCACGAGTCTTAATAATGTTTCCTCCATTGCGAAGCACGTTTTGAGCTTCTTTTATAATATCTTCCATATTGAATTATTATTGAATTCTTATCAGTACAGTCTTTTTTTTAATTTCAAAGCGATTTTATATGCTTGCTAACCTTTCTATCAACATCCCCATCTCTGAGTAAGTATAATCTCTGCCACTCGTCATTTTCTCATCCATAGATCGATTGGCATTGGCCACTGCCTTTTCTATACTGCCCCCACTACGCTCGAAGTAGACGTGCAATCCTTTGGTCTTGATGAAGAACTCTATCGTTTTCCGATAGTCCACACATTGGTTCAGGTCTTTGAGTAATGGTTCCTGTTCGTCGTATGGACGTGAGGTGTAGCGGAAATAATAGAGGAAGAACAACTCTGTGCAGCGGTGAGTCTCGAAGAACTCTACCTCGCAATAGATGCCTTTCTTGGGTTTGTTGATAGGCTTAGCGTACTTTGCCTTTAACTTTTGATATTGTGAACGCTCTGGCTCCTTGTCCTTCGTGTCCATATCGATGATGCAGAAGATATGGTCGTAACCCATAGCCACACCCTCTGCAATCTTGGCTTCCAGTTCCTTGATGTTGGTATGTTTCGGATAGTCTGGCTTGATGGTCAGTCGTTTGAACATATCGCACAAAGATTTGAAGTAGAAGAATTCTGTAGGTCCTTCACCCAAGATAAGAGCTGTTTGACGTTGCTTTCCCATATCAATCCTCCAGATTTATAAAGATACTGCCCAGTTCTGGCTTGGCCCCCAAACGGCCAATACGATAAGAATTGTATAGCGACAGGTTCTTGTGTAGACCGAATGAATCACCACGGGCATATTCAGATGAAGCAGTTTCCTTGTTCTTTTCGACAAACCACACCACGCCTCTGTTCTCGTTAATCAAATCCTGTGAAAGTAGGGTTGTCTCCTGACTCGTGATTATCAGCTGCGATTGCCCTGAGTTGAAAATAAAGACGTTAAGATAATAATACAAAAGGTCATTGTGCAGATCCTCGCCTAATTCATCAAGATAATAGACATGAGAGTCGGTAATCATATCGTATAAAGCATCCAGGATGCGTATGTATTTTAGGGTTCCTTTTGACTGCCAATTGAGAGGAACATCAAAATTTCCATCTGCAGAATGATTGACAAACGCCACAGAATCGGCCGTCGGTTTAAGCAGAGCTTCCTTCATCTCATCGGGAATGTTTTCCTTTTGAATGCGTTCACGATATTCCGTTGGTATTATGCGATCTTCTACAACTGGCCGGAATTCCAGGATGTTCAAATCTGCCTTTTGTAGCATGGTGTTATAAAACTTACGCTTCTTGGGGTCGTTATATGCATTCTTCAGGATTTCAACGACGCCTTTGTTCCCATCACCATCCACATCATGGTAATTGTCCATAATCCACTTGTGAAGAATATTGAACGGTGCAATGTCTTCTTTCAAGGCTGCCTTGCTGCAAACAGACAGGACGCTATGATTGTTCAAGGTATTCTCACGAATGCTTTCCTGAGTTTTGACCTGTAGTTTTAGACTTGAACCAAACTTGATATCTGCCTGTACGTTTTCGCCAACAAATGAACGTTCATAGAATAATGACTTTGACTTGTTGGGATAATAATACAGGGCTTCACTCAATATGTATTTCTCATTGAAGGATACATCATAATCATATCTGATACCATTTGCATAGAATGACACGTGCATTTCAATGGGATCATTCTTTGTGAGTATGAAAGGAATACTGCCATTTATTCTTTGGGTTGCATCTGATTTCGGCAAAACTAATAGGCGAAACACTTCATTTAAGGCAATCAACATATTAGACTTGCCAGAAGCATTTGAACCATAAAGGATACCCAATTTATACAAGAAAACTCCATCGGCTACTTCTGAAACAAGTTCAGACGAGGGGCCTTTTGCTAAGAAACTCAATTCTTGCTTGTCGCGAATGGAAAGGTAATTCTTTACCCAGAAATCTCTTATCATAGACGTTGTTTTTTTATGCCGTTATCGTAATTGTGCTACAAAATTACATGTTATTTTTCGTATTTGCAAATATAATCCAGAAATTCCCGTAATTTTTCTACGCATTATGCATATTTAACAATATGTCGGATGTGATAATAGCAATTTCGTACCTGTTTACGGTTCGATGTTGTAGATTGGTAGCTCTTCCTGCCTCTTTTGCATGCTTTTCTGAAATAAAATTTCCAGCCATCAGAAGCGTCCTTTCCAATGGGTGGAAACAAGTCTTCCAATGAGTGGACGCAAGGTTTCTATTGGGTGGAAGTTATAGACGTAATGCTGGTTATGGTTTCCGATTGTAACGGCTTGGTTTTGAAGTTGTTAAAAAAGGCGTTAATTTTTCTAGATTTTTTCCTCAATCCGATATTGATTTGAAGAAAAAAATCTAGAAAAATTTCTTCAAATCATATTCTTTTGGAAACCGAATAAAGTGGAATCAACTTTTTTTTTCGTATCTCTGGCCTTAGGCCGAAGATACTTTCGCTCGGAAAAACTCAAATAAATTTGGCTTTTCTCTTACTTATGCGTATCTCTGGCCTTCGGCCGAAGATACTACGTCTCGGCAATAAAAAATAAATGCATTTATTTTGTATTACGCTCAACTTTTCGTATCTTTGCAAATAGTTTTGAAGATAGAGGAACTGATAGACCTTTATGCCCGCTCGCCACAGTCGGCGGCCCTGGCAAAAGCACTCGGGAATGTTTCGATTAGAAACGTTTTCGTGGAGGGACTAACGGCCTCTGCCGCAGCCGTGCTCTTTGCATCGGTGACTCGACGCACTCCCCAAACCATTCTTTTTATCTTGCCCGATGCCGATGAGGCGGGGTATTTCTATCAGGATCTAGTACAGACCCACCCCCGGCCCCTCCCTGTGAGGGAGGGGAGTGATAACTCTCAGCAGGGGAATAGCCCGAATGTTTTATTCTTTCCTTCTAGTTATCGGCGGCAGGTGAAGTACGGGCAGCGGGATGCGGCTAACGAGATTCTGCGCACGGAAGTCTTGGCGAAACTGAATGAACAATGTGCAGAAGATTCTTCACTCTTCACTCTTCACTCTTCACTTTATATCGTGACCTATCCGGATGCCCTTTCTGAGTTGGTGGTCTCCAAGCGGAAGCTTGATGAGCGTTCGATGCAACTGCGGACGGGAGAGACGAAGAATGTGACCGAACTGGAGCGTGAACTGCGCGAATTTGGCTTCCATGAAGTGGACTATGTGTATGAGCCGGGACAGTTCGCTCTTCGCGGCAGCATCCTGGACATCTATTCGTATAGCCACGAATATCCCTTCCGACTGGACTTCTTCGGTGACGAGATTGACTCAATACGCACGTTTGAAGTGGAGAGCCAGCTCTCCAGGGAGCGGCGCGAGACGGTGGAGATTGTCCCCGAATTGACTACACTTTCTTCGGAGCTGGTCTCTTTCGTCAGTTTCCTGCCAGAGCATACCATCCTGGCTGCCAAGGATTTAAGCTTTGTCACCGATACCGTGGACCGTATCTATCGCGAAGGATTCTCCCAGCAGGCGCTGACCGAACGGCTCGAAGGTGTTACGGAGATGGAGCAGAAGCAGATTCTGGAGGAGATGAAGGCAGAACGGAAACTGCTGACAGCAACGCAGTTGGATGCTGATATGGAGGGCTTTCGTAAGGTATGCTTCGGTACGCGGATGGAAGGGAAGGCACAGGCCACCGTGCATTGTGAAATCACTCCGCAGCCGCTCTTCCATAAGAACTTCGAACTGCTCATTCCGGCTCTTCAGGACTATCTGCTGAAAGGCTACAAACTGTATATCCTGGCCGACAGTCAGAAGCAGCAGGAGCGACTGAAGGATATCTTCGAAGATACAGGTTCGGACATTGAGTTTGTTCCCGTTGACCATACGCTCCACGAGGGTTTCGCCAACGACGCGCTGAAACTCTGCTTTTTCACCGACCACCAGATATTCGACCGTTATCATAAGTACAACCTCCGTTCGGATGCCGCCCGCAACGGCAAGATGGCGCTCACGATGAAGGAACTGCAGGAGATGGAGCCCGGCGATTATATCGTGCATGTGGATTTGGGTATCGGAAAGTTTGCCGGACTGGTGAGAGTCCCCATCGTTTCCACCAACACCCAGCACCCATCGTCCGACACCCAGCAATATCAGGAGGTCATCCGCATCATCTATGCAAATAATGACAAGGTGGACGTGAGCATCCATTCGCTCTACAAGATTTCGAAATACAAGCGTAAGGACAGCGAGACCCAGCCGCGGCTTTCCACTCTGGGAACAGGTGCCTGGGAACGGATGAAGGAGCGGACGAAGACCAAGATAAAGGATATTGCCCGCGACCTGATAAAACTCTATGCTGCCCGCCGGCGGGAGAGGGGATTTGCCTTCAGCGCAGATACCTTTATGCAGCACGAACTGGAGGCTTCGTTCCTTTATGAGGACACGCCCGACCAGTTGAAGGCAACCAACGATGTGAAGGCCGATATGGAGCGTGCCCGTCCGATGGACCGTCTGGTCTGTGGAGACGTGGGCTTCGGAAAGACCGAGGTGGCCGTGCGTGCCGCTTTCAAGGCAGCCTGCGATTCCAAGCAGGTGGCCGTGCTGGTGCCCACCACCGTGCTTGCCTATCAGCATTACCAGACGTTCACCTCGCGCCTGAAAGGACTGCCGGTACGTGTGGAATACCTCTCGCGAGCCCGTAGTGCAAAAAAGACGAAGGAGATACTGACCGACCTTGAAGCCGGAATGATAGATATTATAATAGGTACGCACAAGCTGATAGGCAAGACCGTGAAGTGGAAGGACCTGGGCTTGCTAATCATTGACGAGGAGCAGAAGTTCGGTGTGTCCGTGAAGGAGAATCTGCGCAAGATGAAGACCAATGTGGACACCCTCACGATGAGTGCCACGCCCATTCCGCGCACGCTGCAGTTCTCGCTGATGGGTGCCCGCGACATGAGTATCATCCAGACGCCGCCCCCGAACCGCTATCCCATCAATACCGAGGTGCATACGTTCAGCGGCGATGTGATAGCCGAGGCCATCAACTTCGAGTTGTCTCGCAACGGTCAGGTGTTCTTTGTAAACGACCGTATCGCCAATCTTCCTGAACTACAGCTGCTTATCCAGAAGCGTGTACCCGATGCCCGCGTAGCAATCGGACACGGGCAGATGAAACCCGAGCAACTGGAGAACATCGTGATGGGATTCATGAACCATGACTTCGACGTGCTGCTCTCTACAACCATCGTGGAGAACGGAATTGACGTCTCGAATGCCAACACCATCATCATCAACGATGCCCACCGTTACGGACTCTCCGACCTTCACCAGATGCGAGGCAGGGTGGGGCGTTCCAACAAGAAGGCGTTCTGCTATCTGTTGGCTCCGCCCTTAGCCAGCCTGACGCCTGAGGCTCGCCGTCGTCTGGAAGCCTTGGAGACCTTCTCTGGTCTTGGCAGCGGTTTCAACCTCAGTATGCAGGACCTTGACATCCGCGGCGCAGGCAATCTGCTGGGTGCAGAGCAGAGCGGATTTATGGAGGATTTAGGCTACGAAACCTATCAGAAGATTCTCTCGCAGGCCGTTACGGAACTGAAGAACGATGAGTTCAGCGAACTCTACGAGGCTGAAATCAAGGAAGGTGAGAAGATTTCGGGAGCCGATTTCGTGGACGACTGTACAATAGAAAGCGACCTGGAAATGTATCTGCCCGACCAGTATGTGCCATCATCGAGCGAGCGGATGCTGCTCTACCGTGAACTGGAGAACATCAAGAACGATGCCGACCTGGAGAAATACAAGAAGCGGCTGCAGGACCGTTTCGGCGAAATACCAAGCGAGGGACTGGAACTGATGCAAGTGGTTCCCCTTCGTCGTCTGGGGCGCCAGCTAGGTTGCGAGAAGATTACTTTAAAGCAAGAGCAGATGATGATGTTCTTCGTGAGCAATCCCATGAGTGCCTTCTATAAGAGCGATGCTTTTGGCGATGTGCTTCAGTATGTTGCGCAGAATCCCCGAACATGCAGTCTGCGCGAAATCAAGGGTAAGCGGAGTCTGGTGGTGAAGAATGTCACATCGGTAGAAATGGCCGTCAGCGTGCTTCGTAAAATCGGTAAATCGCTGAATTAATACAACAAAGCGGTTCGCTTCACAGCGAGCCGCTTGTTTTCTTAAACTTTAACCAAATTACTCGATACAACGAGTCTTTAATGTGTGTACTTGTGGAATAGCATGATCCTGAAATTCCAAATGCTTTTATAGAAGATGTTTATTGTATAGTGCAAAGATATGAAATATGTTTTGTTTATGCAAATAAGATGCTTTTTTACACTAAAAACTGTGTGCGATTACAATTTTTCCACTCTTCTTTTTGTTTGTCGGAAAAACGAAAAATCGGTTGTTGTGTTCGGAAACAACACCCCGTTTCACCTTCTTTTCTCCTTAAATATGAATTAATGTTAAATCGTGCTTTTTCCCTTATTTTTCTGTTGCTAAAGTCTACGTTGCACAAAAAATACACCTATTTGCTACATTTGTTTACCTCGGTTTACTTTTCTGTCAGTTTGTTGTGACATTTCAGCACTATCAGTTTCAGCTTTTTGCTGTATCTTTGCAAACGTAGATTAGGTTAGTTATATAGATTTATTCATTAAGTATTTAGTAAAACTACAGTTTGACCATTAGCTATTATACGGACAAGTGATAGACTAAGATTGACTCAAGAAAAAAGCGCAAGATGTGAATCTCGCGCTTTTTTTTGTTTTGCTTCAAGTGTCTTTTAAATCTTGGGAACTGACTGCAGATAGCCTTCGATTTCCTCGTCGGTGACTGTGTAGTTGCGCAGGTCGCCGTTGATGTACTGGTCGTAGCTCGGCATATCGATCAGTCCGTGGCCTGAGAGATTGAACAGAATCACCTTCTGTTCGCCGCTCTCCTTGCACTTCTTGGCCTCGCGGATGGTGGCGGCAATGGCGTGGCAGCTCTCAGGAGCCGGGATGATACCCTCGGTGCGAGAGAATAGGATACCGGCATCGAAGGTCTCGAGCTGTGGGATGTCAACGGCTGACATCAGACCATCCTTCAGCAGCTGGCTCACGATGACGCCTGCACCATGGTAGCGCAGACCGCCGGCGTGGATGTTGGCGGGCTTGAACTTGTGGCCCAGCGTGTACATCGGCAGCAGCGGGGTGTAGCCTGAAGAGTCGCCGAAGTCGTATTCGAACTTACCGCGTGTGAGTTTCGGACAGCTGTTAGGCTCGGCAGCGATGAACTGTGTCTTGTAGCCGTCGAGGATGTTGTGGCGCATGAAGGGGAACGAAACACCGCCGAAGTTACTTCCGCCGCCAAAGCAGCCAATCACGATGTCGGGATATTCGCCTGCCATGGCCATCTGCTTCTCGGCTTCCAGTCCGATAATCGACTGGTGGAGCGTCACGTGGCTAAGCACCGAACCCAGCGTGTATTTACAGTTCGGGGTCGACATGGCCAGTTCGATGGCTTCCGAAATAGCCGTTCCCAGCGAACCGGGATGCGTCGGGTCGATGGTAAGGATATCCTTACCGGCACGGGTCGACATCGAAGGAGAACCTTCCACCGAAGCACCGAAGGTGCGCATGATGCTGCTGCGGTAGGGCTTCTGCTGCATGGTGAGCTTCACCTGATAGACGGCAGCCTCGAGTCCGAATATCTTTGCGGCGTAAGCCAGGGCGGCACCCCATTGTCCGGCACCGGTTTCGGTGGTCACGTTGGTCACGCCCTGCTTCTTGCAGTAGTAGCACTGCGGGATGGCAGAGTTCACCTTGTGTGAACCCAGCGGGTTTGTACTCTCGTTCTTGAAATAGATGTGGGCAGGTGTGTCAAGAGCCTTTTCCAGTTCGTAGGCACGCACCAACGGAGTGCTGCGGTAGAAACGGTATTTCTCTTGCACCTCTTCGGGGATATCAATCCAGGCATGCTCCTGGTCGAGTTCCTGACGGCAGCACTCTTCGGCAAAGATGGGGAAGAGGTCCTCGGCCTTTAATGGCTCGTGGGTGCCGGGATTCAGCGGCGGTAATGGCTTGTTCACCATGTCGGCCTGGATGTTGTACCACTGCGTAGGCAGTTCATTTTCTTGGAGAATGAATTTCTTTTGTTTCATGATTTGATTGTTTGTATTAGAGTAATCTCCGTTGCAAATGTAGCAAAATAATTTCATATATCAGCATTTTTTTGTAATTTTGTAGCCAAAATGTTGATATTTCTTACTATTCTTGCATATTTCTGCTGTTTATTTGCCTTCAGCAGATGGACTTCAAGGCGCGCCACCAACGAAACGTTCTATCGGGGCAACCGGCAGTCGCCATGGTATATGGTGGCTTTTGGCATGGTTGGAGCCTCCATTTCGGGCATCACGTTCGTCTCGGTGCCCGGTATGGTGTTGAAGATGGACATGACCTATCTGCAGACCTGTCTGGGATTCATCGTCGGCTATTTCCTCGTGGCTTTCCTGTTGCTGCCTGTTTACTACCGGCTGAACCTCACCACCATCTACAGCGTGCTCAACCGGCGGCTTGGCCTTCGGTCCTATCACACAGGTGCTTGGTTTTTCCTGCTGTCAAAGATGACGGGGGCGGCCGTGCGCTTCTATGTGGTTTGCATCATCTTGCAGCGATTTGTGTTTCAGCCCCATGGTGTTCCCTTTGGTGTTACCGTGGTGGGCATGGTCTGCCTGATATGGCTTTACACCCGCCGGGGAGGCATCAAAACACTTGTATGGACCGACACGTTCCAGACCGTCTGCATGTTCACGGCTCTTCTCCTTATTATATATAATGTGATGGGCGACCTGGGCATGACCGTGGGCGATGCTTATAGGGCCATTGCCGACGACAGCCATAGCCGGATGTTCGTGTTCGACGACTGGGTGTCGCGGCAGTATTTCTGGAAACAGTTCCTCAGCGGCATCTTTATTGTGATTGTGATGACAGGACTCGACCAGGATATGATGCAGAAGAACCTGACCTGCAAGACCTTGCGCGAAGCCCAGAAGGATATGTGTACCTATGGCTTTGCCTTCGTTCCAGCCAATCTGCTGTTCATGGCGCTTGGTGTGCTGCTGGTTATTCTGTTCCGTCAGCAGGGCTTGGAACTGCCTGTTAAGGGCGACGACCTGTTGCCGATGTACATAGAGCGGGCAGGGACCAGTCTGACGGTGCTGTTCACCATCGGCATCGTGGCGGCTTCGTTCTCCAGTGCCGACAGTGCCTTGACGGCCATGACCACCAGCTATTGCGTGGATATCAAGGGGAAGCCTGCCGACGAACGGCTGCGCAAGCGCGTCCACATCGGCATGGCCGTAGTCTTCGCCGTGCTCATCCTGATGGTCGATGCCGTGAATTCCACCAGCGTCATCGACGCCATCTATATCCTCTGTTCCTACACATACGGTCCGCTGCTCGGTCTTTTTGCATACGCCTTGCTTACCCGACGCAGTGTGCGCGGAAGCTTTGTGCCTTATATCTGTGTGGCATCCCCGCTCATTTGCTTTGCCTTAGACAAGTCGGTGCAGATGGCCACAGGGTATAGCTTCGGCTACGAACTGCTGATGCTCAACGGCCTCCTCACTTTTGTGGGATTGTGGATTAGCGGAAAAACAGCCCGAATGGCATAAATACTCCCCTCCCCTCGAGGGGAGGGGTTAGGGGTGGGGTCCAACACCTTCAATACAAACAGGGCAGCAAGGAAATCATTCCGTTGCTGCCCTGTATAGTTTGGATTCAGAACAAATGTCTAAACTCCTAAACTCCTAGTCTCCTAAACTCCTAATTAGAAGTTATAGTAGAATGAGAACTGCAGGTCGCTGCCGTCGAGACCGATGTTAAACTCATCGCCCTTAACTTCGATGCCATTGTTCTTTGTGGTGGCGTGTACGTAAGAGAGCGCGCCAATCTTGGTGACGAAGCTAACCTTGTTATTAAGGTGTACTGCCAGACCGGGGAACACACCGGCACCGATGGCGTTCACCTTCACATCGCCAGCCTTGGTGTAGGCATAGTCAACGCCGAGGTCAACGAAAGCGTTCACCAGATTTCCTTTCAGGAATGTGTAACGCAGATAGGGAGCCACCTCGAAACCGTCGGTCTTAAAATCATCTTTCTTTGAATGTGTATAGCCCAGGGTGACACCAACGGCAATCTGGTCGTCGAGGTTATAACCGAATTCGGGGAGAATCTTGAACTGGTCGGTCTTCACGTCGTTGATATCGCTGTGGCTGTAGCCAACGCCGCCACCGACGTAGAACTGTGCATTCATAGTTGTTGCCATAGCAATGGCAGCAAGAGTCATCAAAATCTTTTTCATCTTTTATTGGTTTTAAAATTCAACTTATGCAGCCTGTAATTTGCTGCGTTATCCTTAAAAATTCGGCTGCAAAGTTACGGCTTTTGGACACAAACGGCCAAACATACCCGAGTCTTTTTCCCGAAAAAGGCCCGTTTTATAGAGATAAATCAAGAAATCACAGCTTTCTGAACTTCCTTTTTAAGGGGGGAAGTTTTATTTCAACACAGAGATACGGAGTTACAGAGGTTAAGACAATCAGTGCAACCCTTTGGCACTAAAGGTGCAATCCTTTTGCACTAGTAGTGCAACCTATCGGCACTAATGGTGCAGCTCATCGGCACAATTGCGCACTAAGTCGCTAAACGATTACTTTTTACTACACCCAGCATCATTGCGATAACAGCAGCCAAGTGAAATGAAGGACAAAAATCTACAAAAATCTTACAAAAATAACACAAATTGTTTACGGAACACAGAAATCACAAAATAACACTGAGGCATTTGCACAGGAAAACGCCTGACAAAAAACACAAAAAAATGAAGTGATTTTGTGTTCGGAAGATAATTTTTGGCAGATTTTTGAAGATTTTTGTTCAGAAAATGCCACTAATGCCACCATAATGCCACCGCGCCAACCCCTATAAACACAGGGCAAGTGGCAAAGTGGCATTTTTTTTCGAGAAAAAACTTTTTATGCGCGCGTGTGAGGATGAAGGTAAACGGAGAGCCAGGTACGATTTATTCAAAGATGTCCCTAAGTTCTGAATTTGTATGGACAATCTCAAAGGTTTCGTCTGTACCATCTGTATAATAGAGGTACCCAAGATCTTTACCTGCATCTACAATATATTTGAAAAAAAATTTTTCAGCAGATGCCATCATTTTGAACATTATTTTCTGGCTGTTTTTGGTATTCTCCGTATTACTTGATAACAGCCTGAACTGTTCCTTGTCAGCAACCTTTGCCATATATACGACCACGTCGCCTTTATCCACTAACTCTGTAATTACAATGCCCGTTCCCAAATCTATAGGCAACTGTTTATTTGTTTCATTTATCGCCAGTTTTAGTTTTTCATCGTTCGTGGCCAATGGTTTATCCAATTCTTTCTTCAGCTCGTTTGAGGAAATCTTGAAACTTGCTTCTTTTCCAGAAACCTTTCCTTTGTAGACAACCGTGAAATCAGCATCGGCTTCTGTCAACAACTTAAGCAGTTTCTTCGATTCTTCATCTCTCATCCCACTCATGAACGTAGTTTTCATGTCTTCTGGATTGGATGCATACGAGTCAATATCCATGAATTGCTCGTCCATCGTATAAAGCATTTGCACAGTATCGTCTTGATATGAAATACTGGTTAGTTCACCCGTTAGGCCAAGAGAAATAGGACAACTCTTGTTGCCTTCCTCTACTGCGGCTTTCAACTTGTTTTCCACACAACCACAGAAAACTGAAGTTATAGCACAAACGAAAAGAATTAGGATTCCTTTGAGTATATGTTTCTTTGTCATAATTAGTTGTTGATATTTGTTTTTACGCGTTAGACTATTTAACATTACTCTTCCTGCTTCTCGGCGAGATTGGGCTGATTGAGCCAGGCGAGGGTGGGGTGGATGGCCAGGTAGCGGTTGCGGAGATCCCATTGGTCGCCGAACATCCAGTTGCGGTAGAAACGGATGAGGAAGTCGGGATTCACATGGATGTGCTTCAGCTCGTTCATATAGTTGGCGCGTACCATTGCATTGCGGAAATACCAGGAATGGTCGGCAAAGACATCGGTGTGGATGTCGTAGCCCAGCGGGCGCAGCAGCAGGATGGAGAACACGGCAATGGTACGGGTGTTGCCCTCGTTGAAGGGGTGGATGTGCCAGATGCCGGCGGTGAAGAAGGCTATCCATTCGAGCAAGTCTTCCTTGTTCAACTCGTCGTAATGCTGGTTGCGCTCGAACTGGAAGTTGCTGTCGAGCGCCATGCGCAGCTCTTCCCAATGCAGATAGAACACGGTGTCCTTCTCGAGCACCCATTCGCTTTTCACGATGTCATTGGAACGCAGCTGACCGGCGTGGTCGTATACGCCGTCGAAAATCTGGCGGTGCAGGTCCAGGTAGCCATCGGTGGAGAAGTCAAGCCGTTTGTTGAACAGCACGTCGGCAATGTTGCAGGCCACCTTGTCGGCCTCTTGCTCCTTCTCCTTATCGGTTGTGGCGGGGGGATTGCTTTTGTAGTATTCGTTGATATGCTGGCGGACTTCATCGATGGTGAGATGTCCTTCGATGTATTGGCGGGCCGTGCGGCGCATTTCGTAGGAGGTGCGCAGTCCGTCGGTTGCCTGCAATCCCAAGGCGGCAGCCCAGACGTAGGCTTTTTCTTTTATGTCGGGATTACCTTGGTTAAGGTATTCCCCAAAGTCTTCCAACTTGAATTTCTCAGTTCTTTGTTCCATAGTGTTGTAGCGTTATTTTTGTATGATAGTAAGTTTTGATGTGTCGTACATTACTTTTGCGTGGTTGGTGCGGATGATTTCCGACCGTGTGTGTTTGCCTGACTGTTTGTCTATCGTGTCGCGTACGACCGTCCCGTTTCTGTAAACCGTTCCGTTTTCGCGGGAGAAATGTTCGTCCTTGACGTAGATGTGATAGGAGTCGGTTTGCTCTTGGTCGGCCCGCAGTTCGCCGCGCAGATATTCACCGTCGACCCATACCAGCAGCTGGTAAGTGCGCGAGGTGTTGTTCTTCACCCTGTAGTCCAGATAGTTATAAACGATGCTGGTGCCCGTTCCAAAAGGAATCTGGCGGTTGAAGTCGGGGAAGAGGTCGAGCCCGTCGTGATGATGGTGCTCGGTGATGGTCAGGTCGGAGTGGAGCACCATCCAATGTATGAGGTTGGTGAACTGGCACATGCCTCCGCCTTTTCGCTTCGTGGGACAGCCGCGGGCAATGGCCAGCCCTTCCTTGAAGCCGCGTCGCTTGGTATCACGTCCCACCAGACGCCAGAAAGAGAACGTCTCTCCCGGACGGATGATGATGCCATCCACGCAGGGGGCGGCAATAGACAAGTTGACAGCCTTGTTCTCCTGCAGTTGCATGTCCACGTTGCCCAGTCGTCGGCGAATCAGAGAATTATGTTTTTTGATGATGATTGGCAGCCGGTCGCTGCTCTTGTCGTGGGCAAAGCGCTCCTTGCTGAAGAGGTCCTTCAGGTGCCGCTGTAGAATATTCTTCTCCATTGAAATCTTATAGGTAGTAGGAGAAATCTCGCAGAATAGTTTTCGGCCCATGACTTTGAGTTAAGGTAATTTCTTTTTTTAGGAGCCCTCCACCTTATATAAATATAGGTGAAGGGCTGCCCCGTAAATCTGGAAAATTCTTTATGGTAGCGTCTGTAGATAGCGTTCTGCCTCGAGGGCTGCCTTGCAACCGCTTCCGGCGGCCACGATGGCCTGGCGGTAGTGCGGGTCGGCACAGTCGCCGGCGGCAAAGACGCCGGGAATGTTGGTGCGCGGAGAGTCGCCCTCGGTCTTGATATAACCGGTCTCGTCTAATTCCAGCCAATCCTTGAAGACGTCGGTGTTTGGCTTATGGCCGATGGCCAGGAAGAATCCGTCGATGGGAAGGTCGTAACGTTCTTCGTCGGGCTCGCCCTTGCGCTTCACTAGGTGGGCTCCTTCCACACCGCTTTCGCCGTAGAGTCCAACGGTGTTGTGCTCGAACAGGATTTCAATCTTCGGATTTTCAGCCACACGCTTCTTCATGATGTCGGATGCGCGCAGATAGTTCTTGCGCACAATCATATACACCTTCGAGCAGAGCTGGGCCAGATAGGTGGCCTCTTCGCAGGCGGTGTCGCCGCCGCCTACCACGGCCACCACCTTCTTGCGATAGAAGAATCCGTCGCAGGTGGCACAGGCTGAAACGCCCTGGCCGTTGTATTTCTTCTCGTCTTCCAGTCCCAAGTATTTTGCCGAGGCTCCGGTGGCAATGATCACGGTGTCGGCTTCCAGCTGGGTTCCGTCGTCGGTGGTCAGCACATAGGGCTTCTTTGAGAAGTCGGCCTGGGTGATAACGCCGTCGCGGATGTCGGCTCCGAACCGCTCAGCCTGCTGGCGCAGCTCCATCATCATCTGGTTGGCGTCCACACCGTCGGGGTAGCCCGGAAAGTTTTCAACGATGGTGGTCTGGGTGAGTTGTCCGCCCACCTGCAGTCCACAGTATTGCACGGGAGCCAGATTGGCTCTTCCGGCATAGATGGCAGCAGTGTAACCTGCCGGTCCGCTGCCGATAATCAGACATTTGATGTGTTCCATTAGTCTTTCAGCAGTTCCTCAATCTGCTTCTCAATGTTCTCCATTTTCTCGGTGGGCTCGAAGCGTGCTACCACCATTCCCTTCTTGTTGACGAGGAACTTGGTGAAGTTCCACTTGATGTCGGGTTTCTGAGCATAGTCGGGGTCGGCCTTCGAGAGCATGTCGTCGAGGATGTGGGCGATGGGGTGCTCCATGTCCCAGCCGGCAAAGCCTTTCTGTTCCTGAAGATACTTGAAGAGCGGGTCGGCGTCTTCGCCGTTCACCTTAACTTTCTTAAAGCGCGGAAATTCGGTGCCAAAGTTGAGTTTGCAGAACTCGTGGATGCTCTCGTCGGTGCCGGGTGCCTGCTGACCGAACTGGTTGCAGGGGAAGTCGAGAATGGTGAATCCCTGTGAATGATATTTCTCGTAGAGGGCTTCAAGTTCGTCGTACTGAGGCGTGAACCCACACTTGGTGGCTGTGTTCACGATAAGCAACACCTCGTTGGCATACTCTTTGAGGGAAACGGTGCCTCCCTTTCTGTCCTTGACAGCGAAATCATAAACTGTTTTCATTTTTCTTTTTGGTAGTGTTTGTTTTGAAATAAAATTTCAACGACAAAGATACATTAAAAAATGTAGAATGAAGAAGGAAAAATAAAGAATTATTGAAATTTAAGGTTTTTGGCGCATTTTCATGCTCCAACATCTTCTTCTGGCAGGCAAAATGGGGATTTCCCTATGAAGAATATGGTTTTTCTTTTGGCAGTTATCGTTTTTTCCCTTACCTTTGCAACGTAAACAATTAGAAACACTTTAATTTTTTAGAGATATGAAAAGATTACACACTTTGCTGACAATGGTTGCGATAGCAGCTCTGTCGTTCACTTTCACATCTTGCGATGACGACGAGTATATTGCCGATACCCTTTGGGGAACCTGGGAGGGTAATATCTACGTGACTCACGAATGGAGTGGCCGCTATTACGATGCTTCTTATTCCTTCATTTATTTCGACCGGACAAGCAGCAGATCTGGCAGAGGCTACTGGATTGACTATTACGACGATGCCCCTTGGGGGACTGATCGTATTTACAGTCATATTTCTTGGACGGTGACAAATAGTGATATCAGAATTTATTTTGAGGAAGATGACTATTATGTGACTGTCTATGACTACTCGTTGAATGACCGTTATTTCGAGGGTTATATCTACACACACGACAATAAAAGAGTTCGTTTCCAGCTAAGAAAGACTTCTGAACCCATCAGGGGCGGTTACAACTACTGGGATGACTGGGATTACTATTGGGCCAAGCAGAACGGCTTCGTAGACGAAACCCGTGCCACACCGAATAGCGTAGAGAGACCTAAGCGTCTGTTCCGTATGAGAGAATAAATACTCTTACAATAAGAAAAGCCACTTGGTCAGTTGAACCAAGTGGCTTTTTCTTTTGTCTGTCGCTTACAATCCCCAATCGGCGAGCGTATAGGATTTCTCTACTTCGTCCTCGATGGCATCGGGCAGGTTGCAGAAGAAATCGATGCCTGTGAGCTGCTCCAGTTCGTCAATGCTCTTCACGTAGTTCTTCAGCGGTTTGCCTTTCTCGTTGGTGGATGTATGTGCCACCCAGAAGGCCAGGGCCTTATAGTTGTTGTTGGAAACCTTCGCCAGAACAGCCATGAAGAAGTATTTCGGCACGATGAGCCCCGTAGAGGTCGTGGTGTTGATATTGTTTCCGTCGATGGTGCCGCCCTTACAGACATACAGGGTTTCGCGATAAGGCTTGTTCTTCTTGCTGTTCCATGTGCGCAGTTGGCTTTCCATGTCCTGCCAGATACCTTCGTTCAGGTTCTTATATTGCGGCATGATGTTGGAGAGATAGAAGGTCTGCTCGTTGGCTTCCTTGGAGTTTACGCGGTCGGCAGACGCCACGATATGTCCGCGTTGGTAGGGAATTCCATCGTATTCCTCCAGTTCCGTTCTTTCTCCAAGGGGCAGGTCGGGGTCTGGCTGGAAAGGGTCTCCCCATCCGTGGGTCCTTAGGTTGAGCATAACCCAGGGATTGCTCGTTTCGTAGTCCCAGTTGTTACGGTTCCAGGCTGTGCCGCTGTTGCCGTCGTACCACTGGAAGCAGGCCCATCGCTGAGCGCGCTTCTTCCGGTCGTATTCCAGGATGTAGTTCACGCCGTATGTCGGCACCTTCCTGACCAGGACAATGTTATCCGCATTGTTTTTCACTCTTGGAACCTCCAGCCGCTGCCATTCCGAGACGGTGGCGGGATTCTGGTTTCTGTTCTCCGTGGAGGTCTGCTGGCTGTCGTCGGTGTATGGCAGCTTGTCGTCGTCGCTGCATGCCGTGAATGCAAGTGTGAGGACGAGGGCGGGAAGGAGTTGTTTGATTTTCATAGTTCGGGTGGGAGAAAAGGGAATGCGCCAGCGTGCATATGCAACTACACGCTGACGCATTCGGTTTGGATTATCTTATTGAAAAGATATTACTTCTTGGTGCTCTTACCGTAGCGGCTCATGAAGCGGTCAACGCGACCGGCAGTGTCAACGAGCTTGCTCTTACCAGTATAGAACGGGTGAGAGGTGCTTGAGATTTCGAGTTTTACCAGAGGGTAAGTTTCGCCTTCAAATTCCACTGTCTCTGAAGTCTTGCATGTGGAACGTGACAGGAACATATCGCCGTTGGACATGTCCTTAAACACGACGGGGCGATAGTTTTCGGGATGAATACCTTTTTTCATTTTCTTGTTTATTAATTAATTAAAAAATATTTCGGGCTGCAAAAGTACAAAGAATTTTGCAGCCCGCCAAATATTTCAGGAATTATTTCTAATTTTCGTAAGTAATTTCAATTGAAACAATGCGTATCTGGCTTGTAGCTCCTGTATTGCCAGATGTATTTGTGATAGTGGTGGTCTTGCTGGATATATTGCTTATAGTGACATTCTTACCATCCAGGTTTGCGGTTCCTGGTTGAGCTGTAATGTCTCCGCTTGCGTTATAGGTGGTACCTTGATATTCATCACAGGTGAGCACCACTTTCTGAATGTTCTTTGAGGCAGTGATGGTTACTGAATTCTTCGGATACATACGGATGTTGGTACCAGTGTCGTAGTATTTGGGTGCATTGCTATTACCGCCACCGTCGAATACGAGTTTTGTGCCATCAGCCAATGTTTGTGTATCCATAGTTTTACCGTTTGCTACTCCAAAGTCAATAGCCTTAACGGTGATGGTGTTGCCGGAAACGGTGCCCGGGCCATTATTGCCGCCACCGCCCTGTTCGCCAGAGCCGCTTTGGCCGTTAAGCTTCACAATCTTGCTTTCTTTCAACTCTAAAACGACAGCGTTGCCGTTCTTCGTGTCAATATACTTCTGCAGCTTGCCAACGACGACTACCTCGTCATTCTCTTTCAGCTGTTCAAAGTCTGTAAAGTCGGCACCGTCAAGATACTTGCCGCGATAGACGTAAAGTTCTTTTGTCTGTGTTCCGTCGTCAGAGATGTAGTAGTTCATGTCCTTGTACTTCTTGGAAGAATTAGGACCAATCTCGTCGGCGGTGTTGGCCTTGCGGCTAACCTTACCCTTGATGTAGAATTCTTCTGTGGTAGTTTCGTTGTCACTCAGGGCATTAGCTGTATCCAATGCTTTTGCCACCGTGTATGGATTGTCGAAGGTCGAGGTGTTTGTTGGCTGAGGTGTATTGCCACCGCCTCCTTCGCCAGTAGCCTTGCCATTGACGGTCACGATGTAAGCTGCACTCTTGCCTTCTGTCTCGGGTGTGTTGCCCTTATAGTTGTACATAGGACCATATACCACCACTTCGTCGCCCTTCTTAATAGCGAAACCTGAGGGCAATGGCTTGCCATCTGTGCCTTTCACCTGGAAACATTTAAACTTCGCGCCGCCTTCTGTGTCGGCAATGTCGAAGGTGATGTTGTTGAAGGAGTCATCGGCAGTGGCGCCATCCACGGCAGTTCCCTTGACATAATACTTCTCTGTAGAAGGATTCGTGCCAATCTGCTGACACTTGGCTATGGCACCAGCCACATTGAACGGGTCATCCTTTGTTCCAGTTCCCTTGGCCTCCCCAGCAGGCTGGCTGCCACCGCCTTGTCCGTTGAGTGAGTAGATGGAGCTACCCTGGGCAAACTCAGGAGTCTTTTGGTTATGATAGGTTAATTGTCCGGAGACGATAACTTTGTCACCGACTTTGATGGCCGCTTTGTCTTTGAATCTATCGCCGTTTAAATAGTAGCCGCGATAAACTTGCAATTGTTTCGCCGTCGTTCCGTCGTCGGAAATGTAGTATGTAGCGTTTCCGAAAGAGCCGGTGTCTATTTCGTCTATCTGCGAGATGATACCCTCTACAGCTACAGCTTCATCGGTAGTCTTTCCTTCGGTAATCAGGTACAGTGCGCTTGCCACATTATAGGGATTCTCCACAGTACCGTTTCCCACAAGTTGTGCTATCGGTTCGTCTTTATCGGCAGTATAACCGGGCATGTCGTAAGGCATGGGCACGTCCTCACAACTGGTGAATGCAAAAGCCGCCATGGCCAGCATCAGCAATGAATAAATCTTCTTTTTCATATCGTTGTTTTCTTTTTTTTTGTTTTTACTTTTTTTCTCTTTTACCTTTTTAATACTTTATGTCGCTGGTCTTGCGAATCAGTATCTGCCATGTGTTGTTGTAGCGCGTGGCAATACCGGTGAGCGTGACGGCTCCCGTGGGCATCACCATGGCTCCGAAGTCGGCGTATGTGCTGGTGCGCACCACCACGTTGCTGCCAAACTCCTTCAGGGTCTGGTTCACATAGTTTCCGCCTGTTGCGGTTCCTGTCGTTAAGGTGCTTTTTCCGTCAGCATTAGAGAAATGGACATCCTTCAGCACGACCAGTTTGCCGCAGTTGTTGTTGTAGTCTTTGGCAAACTCCGAGGTGAACTCCACTGGTTGGATGGCATTGGGGTTGATGTCCTGGAAACCTCCCATCACCTTGAAGTGCTGCTGCCAGATGTCTTTCGACATGCGTCCGATGCTGGTGCCGTTATAGGGCGCACCCAGTTCGGGTTGTTTGCGGTAGCCGCCGATGTGGAGTCCTTTCAGGTCGATGAGAATCTCCTGACCTTCGGGCAGGTAGCCGTTCATGCCGTTCTGGTTGACGGCAACGAGCAGTGCCCCCGTTTCGTCTTGAATGGCAATCTGCTTATAGAGGTTGCCGCCCAGGTCGTTGCCTGTCACACGGGCTTTGATTTGAATGTCTTCGGTTATTTCAGCGTTCTGGTCGGTGCTGGCGAACACGTTGGGATACTTCTTGATGAGTTCGGCAATTGTGATGACGTTGCCCTCAGAGATATTCTTGTTGCCATAGAGGTCGGTCGAGAGTGAAGGCTCATCCCAGTCACCGTCCATACAGGAAGCGAATAGCGCGCAAACGGCTGCTATCAGAATATATTTGATACTTTTCATATTGCTACGGATTTAGAATTTGTAAGTGACGATGAGCATGCCATTGGTTCCATTTGCATAGAACTTCTTCGGAGAGTTATAGAAATTGTAGGTACGGATGTCTTCGCCCTGTGCGTCTTTGTCGCGACGGTTCTGCTCCATACCGCCTGTCACGATCTTGGTGTTGTTCAGAATGTTGGTGAGCATGAGGTTGATGCTCAGCGAACCTTTCTTCAGATAGATGCTCTTGCCGATAGAGGCATCGAGCATGAATCCGCCTTTTCCTTTGGCCTGCGAAGCCAGCGTGGTGAGGTCGCGCACACCGTCGTTGTCAGGATCGGGGAAGTCGTTGTAGAATCGGGTGATGGGCGAATAGTAGAGATAAATCTTGTCGAAGTAGTTGCCGATGAGGTCAATATACCAACCGCGGCTGTGATAGCTCAGGTCGATGCTGGCAGCCGTGAGCGGTGTGCCGCCTTCACGCATTCCCTTGTTCACGCAGATGTCGTCGGTATAGGCACCACTGTTGGAAAGCATATAGCGCACGTTGGCATTGTTGGTGTATTTCGCCTCGCTGACGGTTCCCAGGGTTTTGATGTCGAACTCGGAAGTCACCTTGAACTTCATGCCCAGCTCCACGCCGTAGTATTCCTTGTTGATGCCCGTGAGTGAAATGTAGGAGAATGAGTTCTGGATGTCGCTGTAGGCCATGCTGTACTCCGACACGTCGGTCAGACGGCTGAAGTAGCCGCTCAGATTGGCATGCAGCCATGAGGTCTGATACTGGTAGCCAATCTCGGAACTGAAAATCTTCTCGTTTTTCAGGTTGGTCGTAAAGTCGTTGTTAACCTGTGGGGCAGAGAAGGCGTTGCGTGCCTGTGGCGCTTTCCATTCGAAACCTACGCCGGCGTTCACCATGTGGCCGCGGCCGATGGTCCAGATCAGTCCGGCCTTGCCGCCGCCATCCAGGAACTTGGCTGTCTCGCCTTTGCCGTAGGAGTTGTCGGGAGCCAGTCCGTTGCGCATCTTACCGTCGCGCTGCAGCGTCTGTCCGCCGATTCGTCCTCCGACGAAGGTATGCACCTTGCGGAAATCCTTCGAATAGACGGCCCATCCATTTATTTTGTTCACTATGATGTTGTAGTCGTAGCCGAAGCGGTCGCCTTCGCGAATCACGCTGTTGGGATTGTTCATGTCGTACTGCACCTGGTCGGAATTCTCGGCGTAGGTTCCCACCACATAGGTGTTGACGTTGTGGAATGCCGATGCGCCGAGCAGATCCTCCATCGTCTGGTAGTGGAAACCGGTGTTCGTAGAGAGGCTGATGCCGGCATTCAGCTTCGAGGTGTTGGTGAGTTGCTTGTCCAGAACGCTCGCCAGACTCAGCGAGAACTGGTCGTCGTGGTATGCCTGCTGGTAGTACATGGCATCGGCTCCCTGAATGCTGGCCATCTTGTTGGCATAGTACATCTTGTCCCAGTTGAGCTGGCGGTTTGCCTTCGATGCGCTCAGATATTCGTAGGCGGCATTCCAGTTGTCCAGGTCGGTTGGCGTTCCGGTGTGTTCCCACACATTATAATAATAGCTGGGCATCAGGCTGTAGTAGTCGGGAGCCGGATTGGTGGCGTTGTTGTAGTTCAGGCGCGAACTGCTGAACATGGAATACTTGCCCAGGAGCGTCGTGGTGAGTTTGGTGTTCAGGTCGATTTTGTAGTCCCAGGTGAGCAGGCCTGCCGGCGCATAGTCGTGGATGATGCGCGAATTACGCTTTTTCCCACCTTGATAACCCCAGTTGGGGTTGTAGTAATTGCTGTTGGCCAGCCAGTACATCTCGTCGGTGGATGCAGCCTGGGCGGCACGTTCCGTCGGGTTACCCCATGTGACGAACGAGATGGCGTGAGTGCCGTCGCCAATCACCTTTTCCACACCGAGGAAGTAGGAGAGTGAGTTGTAGAACGTTCCTTCAATCTGGGCCGTCTCCATGTTTGCCCAGCGGTAGGTGAGACCGGCTGAGAACGCCCATCCTTTCTCGGAGAGTCCGCTGTTGTAGGAATACATGCCGCGGAAGGTGTAGTTGCGGTTTGCTCCTGCCAGTGATACACGGTGACCAGTGGGCATGGCACTCGGACGGAAGTTGTAGTTGTTGCTGCCGCCCATCGCACTGAGGCTGAACGTGTTGTTCTCGAAGGGAAGAGCAGCCTCCACGCTGCGCGTCTGGTTGTTCAGACCTCCCACGAACGAGTAGCGGAATTCTCCTCTCTCCACGTCGTTCACGGGGTTGCCATTGATGTAGATATCGTTGTATTTCGCACCAAAGGCCCTGTATTTGAACCTTGCTGCACTGAAACGATACCCCACCTCGCTGGCATAAGCATTGCTGTTGGAGCCAACGATGGTCAGGTTTTGCGAAACGTTGTCGTCTTCACCCAGTTGCGCTTCCGTAAAGGTGAAGGCAGACTCGTTGATGACAGCGTTGTTGGCTTGTTCGTCAGGCTGCGTCACTGTCGTCTGTGCGAAAGTGAGCGGAGCATAGCACAAGGCGATTGCTGCCAGTTTAAACTTTTTCTGCATAATTTGGATAATATGTTAGTAATTATGTTGGCAAAGATAATGTATTTTACCATAAAATCAAAATAAAAAGTGATATTTATTTTGAATTGTGTTCGATTTGTGCTATCTTTTGATAAGATAGACTGCATCTCAACAATACGAAAATAAAAAACTTTGTATTTTATTTTGAATTGTGTTCGATTTGTGCTATCTTTGCCAACATAAACAACTAACAAAGATGAAAATGAAAAATCTAAGACTACTATTGATTGCTTTTTTGTGTACGGTGGCTGTAAATGCCACGGCCCAGAAGAAATTCTCCGTTTACGGGGTGGGGTTCTACAATGTGGAGAATCTCTTCGACACCTGTCACGATGTGGGAAAACGCGACTTCGAGTATCTTCCCAATGGTTCTAACCGATGGAATGCGCGCAAGTATAAGAGCAAGCTGCGCAACATGTCGCGGGCGCTGGCCGACCTTGGCACCGATGTGCTGCCCAATGTGGGATGTGCCGTCATCGGAATGGCTGAGGTGGAGAATGCCAAGGCACTCGACGACCTGACGGCTGAGGCTCCGCTTCGCGCACGCGGGTATAAATATATATTGGTGGAAGGTCCCGACATGCGAGGCGTGGATGTGGCCCTGCTCTACAATCCGTCGCTCTTCACGCCTACCGATACTGCCTACCATTATTATATTAAGAAAGATGTAGAGGCGGAAGAGGAAGACGAGGCAAGGGAGGAACTGGAACTGACGGAAGATGAGCAGGCTGTTTCGAATGCGGCTGAAAAAGACCCGACTATTGCAGCTGTTTTAAAACCTGATATGTTACCGCATTATCCAGGTGGTGTGGCAGAGCTGATGAAGTGGATGCAGAAAGAAGTGAAGTATCCGAAAGACGCTGTCAAAGATGAAATCGAGGGTAGGGTACTCGTACAGTTTGTTGTTAATGAGCATGGTAAAGTTGTGAATCCCAAGGTGATAAAGGGCGTTCATCCTTTACTTGATGCCGAGGCTCTGCGTGCTGTAAGCGAAATGAAAGACTGGGAGCCGGGTGTGAAGGACGGAGTGGCTGTAAGGGTAAAATACACGTTGCCCGTGAGATTTGCCATGGGTGGTGGCCCTGACCTGCCGAAGAATGTGTCGCATACTCGTGGATTCCTTACCATTACCGGAAAGTTGGCTGGCGAGACCGTCACCATCATCGTGTGCCACTGGCCCAGCCGTTTCAATGGTTCTGAGCGTCGTGAATGGGCTGGACATCAGGTGCATAAGATTGTGGAAGACCTGCTGGTCAAGAATCCCGACAACAAGATTTTCGTGATGGGCGACCTTAACGACGACCCCACGAACAAGAGTGTGACCGAAGGACTTCGCGGAAAGGCTGAAATCAAGGACGTGAAAGAAGGCGACATGTATAATCCGTGGTATAACATCCTGGCTAAGGACGGACAGGGAACGCTGGCCTACGGAGGCTCATGGAACCTGTTCGACCAGATTCTGATGACGCCCAATCTGCTCGACATTAGCGGGAAGAAAGACTATACAACGCTGAAATACTGGAAGTGCCAGATTCAGCGCCGCAACTACCTGTTCCAGACAGAAGGCCGCTACAAGGGCAACCCCAAGCGTACGCATGCCGGAGGCGTTTGGCTCGACGGCTATAGCGACCACCTGCCCACGATTGTCTATCTGGTGAAGGAGCAGAAGTAGAAAGCCCACCCTATGTCCCTCCCAAAGGGAGGGATTTTTACTGCGAATGGAGATAGTTGAACAGCACCCTTTGAAACCATTTACTCCCCAGCATGCGCGACTGCTCATGTTGGGGAGTTTCCCACCAGCCCGTAGTCGTTGGTCGATGGATTTTTTCTATCCCAACTTTATAAACGACATGTGGCGCATCTATGGGCTTTGTTTCTTCGGTGACAAAGAATATTTTGTGGACGTGGGACACAAGTCGTTCCGCAAGGATTTGCTCGTGGAGTTCCTTACCGAAAAAGGTGTGGCGCTCTATGACACCGCTTCGGCAATAGTCCGCACCAAAGGAACCGCTTCGGATAAAGACCTTGAGGTGGTGACCCCCACCGACATTAAAGCCTTGCTCCGGCAGTTGCCCGAATGCAAGGCGGTTGTGGTGACGGGCCAGAAAGCGGCGGATGTCTTCACCATCCAGTTCCATATAGAGCAGCCCAAAGTTGGGAATTTCACCGAGTTCCAGTTCGAAGGTCGCCCGCTGCGCCTTTATCGCATGCCCAGCTCCTCGCGCGCCTATCCCATGAAGTTGGAGCGCAAGGCTGCGGCATACCAGCAGATGTTTGTCGAACTCGGGCTAATCAGACTTTGATTGCTCCTCAATCAGACTTTATTTGTCCCACATTTAGGCTTTAAATGAACCGCAATCAGCCTTTAATTTGATTGCTTTTTCGTGAAGAGTGTATACCGTGTATACCTTATATAATACTTATATATAAATAACAAAAATAGGTGGGTACCCACCTATTTTAATAATTATGTAATATTATATAATAGGTATACACAGTATACACTATCTGTTTGTAATCAGTTGTGTTTCAATTGCTAACAAAGATTCTTTATACTTCCTGTTTATACGTTAGAAAGATGCTCTTTGGCAGTAATGGTCTCGATGTACTTGCAGATGATGCCGATGCCCTTCATGTTTTCACCGCCCTGCGGAATGATGATGTCGGCATACTTCTTGGTGGGCTCGATGAACTGCTCGTGCATGGGTTTCAGCACCGAGAGATAGCGGTTGAGCACCATGTCGACCGTGCGACCGCGTTCCACCACGTCGCGCAGGATGTTGCGGATGAGTCGTTCATCGGAGTCGGTGTCTACAAAAATCTTCAGGTCCATCATGTTGCGCAGCTTGCGGTCCACCAGCGTCATGATGCCCTCGATGATAATCACCGGCTTGGGCTCCACGTGGATGGTCTCCTTCTGGCGGTTGCTTTCTACGTAGCTGTAGGTGGGCTGCTCTATGGCCTCCCCGCGTTTCAGTTGCGCAATCTGCTTGTGCAGCAGTTGCCAGTCGAAGGCGTTGGGGTGGTCGAAGTTGATTTGGCTGCGCTCTTCGGGCGTCATGCCCGTGGTGTCGTTGTAATACGAGTCGAGTGGAACCACGGCCACACAATGGGGCGGCAGCGCCTCGACGATTTTCCTGACAACGGTTGTTTTTCCGGAGCCCGTTCCTCCAGCAATTCCAATGATGGTCATTTTCTTATTGGGTGTTAGGTGATGGGTGTTAGGTGTTAGTTGGTGGTGGATGGCAGGTTGTCTTCTACGATTACCGCATCCTCTATTTCAGCTTTTGAGGCTGCCTGTTGGGCTGTCTGAATCTTCTCGTATTGCTTGCGGCAGTTGTGAATCTTGATGGCATTGATGCATTCGATGACTCCATACACGATGAGTGCCCATCCCAGTATGCGGAACGGCATGGCTGCAAACAAGTCAGGCTTGGCAATCATCAGCACGCCCAAGACGAGCAGCAGCAGGGGCATAATCCAAAAGCCCAGGCCGATAGAGGCGAATTTCCGTGCCATGGAAAGGTTGAACATCATGTTGAGGGCTCCCAGCACCAGCAGACCGGCAATGACGTACATCATTCCGTGGATAAACGTGGTGGGCATGATGGCCAGGATTACACCGAGCACCATGCTGCCGATTCCTACAATGGGGAAACCGGGCATGAGCGAGTGGCGGATGCTGTCCTCGGAGGGAGTCTCCATTTCCTTGCCTCTCATTTCCGACATGGCACTGAGTCGCTCTGCCATGTTGGCCGCGCGCCGCTTTTCGGCATAATAGGCAATCACCGATACCAGACCCGACAAAAAGAATAGGGCACCGAAGGCTATGGTGGTCCAATGCAGCATCTGGTTGCGGTAGATGACGAGCAGGTAGCCGAACACAATTGCGCAGAGTGCGCGAAATACAGAACTCTGAAGTATTCTCATAGTCGTAATTTTGATGCAAAAATAGTAAATCCTATTGATAACTCCAATTATTTTCGTAATTTTTTATAAGTTACAATGCACTCGGCATAAAAAATAAAAATATTTATTTTGTTCTGCTCTCGTTTTTTCGTAATTTTGTGCCCAACATGACGAAATTATATCTTGTACGCCATGGTCAGACCGTGGATAATGTGAACCAGATTATGCAGGGACAGACCCAAGGGGAACTCACGGCAGAGGGCGTGGAGCAGGCCCGTCAGCTGCGCGACCAGTTATGCGGGAAACGTTTCGATGCCTTCGTCAGCAGCGACTTGAAGCGTTCGGTAGATACCTGCCGTATCATTGCCGAACCATTTAATATAGAGGTGGTGCAGACACCCTTGTTGCGCGAACGCGACTGGGGAGGTTTTACCGGAAGGTTTATTCCCGACCTGAAAGATGAAGTTTGGCCCGACGACATCGAGACGCTTGACGCTTTGCAAGCCCGTGCCCGGCAGTTCCTGGACTTCATCCGGCAGAAGTATCCCGATAAGACGGTCTTGGCCGTGGGGCATGGCATCATCAACAAGGCCATTCAGGCCGTATTCTACAAAAAAGCCATGCGGGAAGTTCCCCGCATGGCCAATGCTGAAATCCGTATTCTGGATTTATAGAAGGTGATCATATTTATTATCTGCGACCGCCGTGGCCTCCACCATGTCCGCCGTGGCCTCCGTGACCGCCACCGCTGAAGCTACCGCCTCCGCGGCTGCCGCCACCACCGAATGAGCGGCCTGAAGAGCTACCACCGAACGAGCGGCCTGAAGAGCTGCTGCCGAATGAACGGCTGGGGGCGCTGCTGCGACTGAATGAACGGCTTGAAGAACTGCCACTGCCGAATGAACGGCTGGGAGCGCTGCTGCCTCTCGACATGCTGGAACCAGATCTTGAGATTCCACGGTCGGCACCTACGGTGTGGCGTGTGCTGCTCTCGTGGTTGTAGCTTCTGCTGCGGTTGATGTCGCTGCTACCTCCGCGATTGAAGCTTCCGTTATCGCGACGGTTGAAGTCACCGCTTCTTCCGCGATTGATGTTTCCGTTATCACGGCGGTTGAAATCACCGCTTCTTCCACGATTGATGTTTCCGTTGTCACGACGGTTGTAGTCGCCGCCTCTTCCGCGTTCAATATTTCCATGAGAACGGTTTTCGATTCTGCCCTGGCCGCGTCCGCCTACTCTTCCCTGGTTGTGGCCGCCGATGTGGCCTGAACGTCCACGGTAGTCACCGCGATCGTAACCGCTACGCATTCCGAATCCACGATGGCCGGCAGCCGAGTGGTGAGCGCGTCCGAAGGTGCGTCCGTGATAGTAGCCGCGTCCGCCTACACGATGCCATGCATGTCCGCCACGATAGGTGTACCAGAAATGTGGACGACCGAAGTAGAAGTAAGTACGATGGGGATAGCGGGCGTAGATGCCGAAGTGCCAGTAGCCAGCGTCCCAATAGAGCGGACGGTAGAAATAGCTTGCTGCACAGAAGGCATTGTACTGCCAGTCGAGCAGGATATAGCTCAAGTCAAGGTTACGGCGTGTCCAGTATTCTCCGTAAAGGTCGGCCTGTGATTCAACACCGAGCAGGTAGTCGAGGTTCACCTCGTAGGCTGCCTCATACTGATCCTCGGTGAGGTTCAGTTCATAGGCCATCTTGTCGGTCAGGAACAAAGCCTGCTCGCGGGCCTGCTCGTAACTCATTGCCTGTGCTGAGAAGGTCATTGTGACCATTGCAATCAGCGTCATCATCAACTTCTTCATATTCTTATGGTTTTATTGGTTTATACTACGTTTTTTATTTCTCTGATGCAAAAGTGCGAAGTTTTTGTCACCCCTGCAAAGGATTTTCCCTACTTTGTTTGGGATTTTCCCTACAATGTAATATTTGCAGTTTTTTTTCGTTTATAGAGTATATAAATAATGTGAAATGAGACATCTTTTATCTCTCTTTATGCTTGGGGTGACGGTGGCGGCATACGCTCAGTACGAAGGACCGCTGCAGCCGCTTCAGGGCATCGAATATAAAGCTGAGGCGCAGGCCAGCGTTTCCGACGGCACAACACCGCTTTGGCTCAACGCCAACAAATACGGCCTGTCTTCGTTGGAGAAGACCAATGGCTACCTGCGCGGTGCCGTAATCCGTCCCTTGGAGGTGGATTCCGCCCGAAAGTGGGGTGTGGGCTACGGAGTGGATGTGGCTGCTGCCTATCATTATACGAGCAAACCCATTGTGCAGCAGGCTTTTGTGGAAGGCCGTTGGCTGCATGGAACGCTTTCCATTGGCAGCAAAGAATATCCGATGGAACTGAAAAACAACCAGTTGTCGAGCGGTTCCCAGACGTTTGGCATCAATGCGCGTCCCGTTCCGCAGGTACGCATTGCCCTGGCCGACTATTGGCGCTTGCCCATTCTCAACGGCTGGCTCCACCTGAAGGGACACATTGCCTATGGTAAGACCACCGACGACGGCTGGCAGAAAGATTTCACCCATCAGACGTCTCATTACACCGAGGGCGTGCTCTATCATTCCAAGGCCGGTTATCTGAAGATTGGCAACGAAGAAAGGTTCTATCCCCTTTCCGTAGAGATGGGACTGGAGATGGCCTGTATGTTCGGCGGCACTTCCTATAGATTTATCGATGGAGAACTAACACCACAAGAGGCACGTTCTAATCTAAAGGCTTTTTATAGAGCCTTTATTCCCGGCGGCGGAGAAGTCGACGAACAGGGAACCGTTTTTATGAACGAAGAGGGCAACCATCTGGGCAGTTGGCTGTTGCGCGTCAACTACGATGCCGACACCTGGCGTTTCAGCGTCTATGCCGACAAATATTTCGAAGACCATTCGTCGATGCTCCAGCTCGACTACGACGGATATGGTGAAGGTGAGGAATGGAACGTGAAGAAGAAGCGTCGTTACCTGCTCTACGTTTTTAAGGACTGGATGCTGGGAGCCGAGCTGAACATGAAATACGGCACCTGGCTGAAGGGACTGGTCTTTGAATACCTTTATACGAAATATCAGAGCGGTCCAGTTTACCATGACCACAATGCCACTTGGCAAGACCATGTAAGCGGACAAGACAATTTCTATAACCATTATTTCAGTACGGGCTGGCAACATTGGGGGCAGGTGATGGGCAATCCGCTCTACCTCTCGCCGATTTATAATGGCGATGGTGATATCCAGGTGAAGAACAATCGGTTTATGGCCTTTCATCTGGGTATGAACGGCAATATCTTAGAGAATCTTGGCTATAGGTTGCTGGCCACATGGCAGGACGGACTGGGTTCTTATATCAGCCCCTATACCGAGCGCCGCTATAACACCAGTTTCCTCGCTGAGGCCGACTATCATTTCACACAACCTAAGTTGCGTGGCTGGAGCATTCGCGGTGCTTACGCCATGGACTTTGGAAAGATTCGCGGCGATAATGCCGGTTTCCAATTAACAATCACCAAAACAGGAATTTTAACCAAACGTCCCCGATGAAAAAGAACCGTTACAAGAGAATATCTCAATATCTCATTATCTCAATTTCTGCATTTCTCATTTTCTCGTTTACGAGTTGCGAACTGGAGACTTCTGGCAATGGCGATCTCGACGGCTTCTGGCATTTGGTTCAGGTCGACACCTTGCAGACCGGTGGTGTGAACGACACTTCCAAAGAGTTGTTCTTCTGGTCGTTCCAGGTGAATCTTCTGCAACTTTGCGACCGCTCGTATCACATTCCCATCTACATGGCACGTTTCAACCACGAAAACGGACAGCTCAAGGTTACTCAGCCATGCCTTTATAATCGTGACGAAGGCAACGAGATGGTCACGGAAGAGAACGTGAAAGACATTTCCCCATACGGACTTAATGCTTTGGAGGAAACATTCAGGGTGGAAGAATTGTCGGGTTCCAGGATGACGCTTAGTAACGGAACGCTGCGGTTATACTTTAAGAAGATGTAAGCGACTTAGAACTTTTTGCCGAAAACAATGTTGAGGAATGTCTTCATCAGGATGTTGGCATCCATACGGATGGAACGGTGCTCCAGATAATAGAGGTCAAGTTCCAGCCGGCGCAGCATTTTCTCCATCGTGTCGGTGTAACCATTATAGAGCGTAGCGTATGAGGTTACTCCGGGACGAATCTGATAAAGTTGTTCATAGCGTGGGTCTATTTCCAGAATCTGCCGGATATAGTAGGGACGCTCGGGGCGTGGTCCGATGAAGGCCATGTCGCCGATAAGCACATTCCACAGCTGGGGGAGTTCGTCGAGATGATGGTCGCGCAGCTTACGGCCTATGCGGGTCAGTCGTTCGTCCTCGTCGCCGGTGAAGAGATGGTAGCCGTCTTCCTCGGCACCTGTGTGCATACTGCGGAATTTGTAGATGTAGAAAGGCTTCCCATGCAGTCCAATGCGCACCTGCTTGTAGATGGCAGGTCCGCCGTCTTCCCGCTTTATGGCAAAAAAGCAATAAAGGAAAAGAGGGGAGAATATAATCAGACAGATGGCTGCCAACAGGCAATCTATCAGTCGTTTTAACAGGTCGGTCAGGTTTTTCATGCCGGGATGCTCGTGTGTTTGTCCAACTTCTCGTAGATGGAGTGATTGCTTTTGTACTCGGGCACTATCTGCTTCATGCTGCTCACCGTGGCCATATCGTCGTAGAGATAGCTGTCGTTAATCAGCTTGTCTATCTGCCTCTTCACTTCGTAGAAATCATACTCTCTCACGTTGGCCACCTTGATCTTCTCGTGTTCGGTGGGAATCGTGATTTCCTCGTCGTTGAGCACCTCTTCGTAGAGTTTTTCGCCGTCGCGCAGTCCTGTGTATTTTATTTCAACGTTCTTGGCACCGCTCAGCTTAATCATGCGCTTGGCCAAGTCGGCAATCTTGACAGGTGCCCCCATGTCGAAGATGAATATCTCGCCGCCTTTGCCCATTGTCCCGGCTTCGAGCACCAGTTTGCAGGCTTCGGGTATCAGCATGAAGTAGCGGATGATGTCAGGATGTGTCACCGTGACGGGACCGCCATTCTTAATCTGTTCGCGGAACAGTGGAATCACCGAGCCGTTTGAACCCAGCACATTACCGAAGCGTGTGGTGACAAACTGTGTGCATCCTTCGTGGCGATGCTCTTTGATGGCCTTGTCCAGGCTTTGCACGTAGATTTCGCAGATACGTTTCGAGCATCCCATCACGTTGGTGGGATTCACGGCCTTGTCGGTACTGATCATCACGAATTTCTTTACGCCGTATTTCACCGCCAGGTCGGCCATAATCTTCGTGCCTTCCACATTGTTCTGTATGCTCTCGCAGGGATTGTCTTCCATCATTGGCACATGCTTGTAGGCAGCGGCATGGAACACGTAGTCGGGATGGTATTTCCGGAAAATGGTTTCCATGTGGCGCTTGTTGCAGATGGAGGTCACGATGGTTTCGGCCTTGATGTCAGGATACTGGCTGGCCATCATCAGGCGGCAGTCGTGCTGTGGCGTCTCAGCTTGGTCGATGAGCACCATCTGCCGGGGGTTAAACTCGGCAATCTGCCTGACTATTTCGCTGCCGATACTGCCGGCAGAGCCTGTTATCAGGATGCTCTTGTCTTTCAGCAGTTCCTCGATGGCAGTCAGGTCAATCTGTATCTCGTCGCGCGGCAGCAGGTCTTCGATGTCAATCTCTTTCAGCTGGGCTGTGGAGATGTCGCTCTTGCCGTCCCATTTCGTAGCCGTATCCATTGTGTAGATGGCAATGCCATTTTCAATCAGCCGGTCCACCATCTCAGGGTTTTTCACAAACTTTTCCCGTTTTAGAGGCGATACGAAAAGCGTGTTGGCGTTCTCCTGCTCCATCAGTTTGATAATCTTGTCGTTATTCTCGTACACTTTCACGCCCATCAGTCGTTTTCCCACTATGTCTTCGGCATCGCTGATAAATCCTTTCAGCTTGAAAGTATTATTGGTAGGCGACGAGAGGGCACGGGCAATACTCAGACCGCCGGTCTTCACGCCATAGATGAAAACGCCTCTGGCATCCTGGTCGGTCTTGTAGTATTCGTACATGTACTTCACAACCATACGCACCGACCACATGATACCTGTGGCCAACACAAAGGTCATTCCCAATTCGCGCATACGGATTGGAATGAGCCAGTTGTCGAAATTGAAAAAGTATCTGAGAATCGCAATGGTTCCCACTCCAATCAGATTGGCAAGGGCCACGCGGTGGATGTCGGCAAACGAGGTGTATCGCATTACCCCCGAGTAAGTGTGGAAAACACGGAACCCAATGATATACGGTATCAGATAGAATATCAATGTTCCCATCAGAGGCAGGAATACCTTCGACGTGTTAACGGCACCGTGATCTAATATGTAGCAGAGAAGCCCAGATCCAATCACCACCAAACAGTCGAAGATGAATACACACCAGTAAGGGAGTGCATCCTTCGAAAAATACCAATGGGTGAGTTTATAGAATATGGCCATTTTCTTTGTTTTTACGATTAGCAGAAATGTTTTTTGAATGCATAGATGGCGAAGCAGCACGTGTTGTAGGCTGCACGCCAGCTGGGTATGCGTTCGTTAGTTGTTTGTATGTCGTACACTTGTTTGAGACTTGCCAATTTGTTTGAGGATAGTGAGTTGTTTACCACCCGGTAGTCAACGAGAGGTTCCTGAAGACAGTAGGCGCACGGCACTCTCTTAAGCAACATCAGCCAAGTGGCGTAGTCTTGCCCCGAGCGGCGCAACGGCATAGAGAAATCTCCGAAAGCTTGTTTGTCGAGCATTACCGACGATGTGGCTATCACGGTCTTGCGAAGCAGGTATTGGTAATCCACTCTTTCAGGAATGGCACGCACCTTGCTGACAGGCTGCCCCTCTTCGTCGGTCATTCTGATTTGCGTGAAACAGAACGCACAGCCTTCTTTTTCCATGAAATCCACTTGCTTGCTTAGCTTGTCGGATTTCCAGATGTCATCGCTGTCGAGGAAAGCAATGTATCTGCCTTTTGCCAATGCAATGCCTTTGTTACGGGCTACGGCAGCGCCCCCGTTTTTGTCGAGATTGATAAGCCGGATGCGTTTGTCATCTTCATGCCTACGTATGATTTCTATGGAATTGTCGGTAGAGCAATCATTAACAAGCAGCAACTCCCAGTCGGTAAAGTCCTGCTGGAATACTGACTGCAAGGTTTGTTCCAAAAAACGACCTGCATTATAGACAGGAACGATGATGGAAACCTTTGGCGTTTGGGTTGCTTCGGCTTGTTGTGTCATTCTTTATTTTAGTAAATAGGAGTGAGCCAATGTTTATACTCGGCATGTTTGCCTGTGAGGACCTCGTAGTAGGTTTCGAACAGCTTTTTCGTGAGCGGTCCGCATTTGCCCTGTCCTACGGGATAGCCGTCGATATCGATGACCTGCGTGATTTCCATGGCTGAACCGCAGAGGAAGGCTTCATCACAGATATATAGTTCGGTGCGGTCGATGTCGCGCTCGATGGTTTCAATCCCAAGTAATTCGCGGGCAATGCGGATGATGGTGTCGCGGGTGATGCTCTCCAGTACCGATGCGGTGCAGGGCGGGGTGTAGAGCGTGTTGTCGCGTACCATGAAGAAACATGAGCCCGGACCTTCGGCCACCTTGCCCTGATTGTTCAGGAATATTGCCGTGTCGTAGCCGTTCTGCTGTGCTTCAAGGTGAGCCATTCGGCTGTTGATATAATTGGCGCCGACCTTTGCACGTGGTGACAGGTTCCTGTCGCTGATACGTTCCCAAGAACTAACCTGGCAGCGCAGTCCCTTCTTTCCTTCGATGAGTGTGCGTCCTTTGGGAATGGGGGCTATAAACATGTTGATGGGTTCGCATGAACTCCAGGTGCCGCCAAGTCCGTCAACGAAAACGGTCTGCCTCACCTGTATGTCCTCGCGGTAGTTGTTGGCTTTCACCACATCTATGAGTCCGCGCTTGAAGTCCTCGGTGGTGTAAGGACTTTTCAGCCTGAATATCTTGATGGAGTGGTGGAGCCGCTTGTAATGGTCGTCCAGTCGGAAAGCATACAGTTGCTGTTCCTCTTCGCTCCAGTAGCAGCGGATGCCCTCGAAAACGTTGGCACCGAATTGCGAAGTGGGGGAGAGCACGTTGATTTTCGCCTCCGTCACGGGAATCAGTTCCCCGCCCAGCCATATCAGTCTTTTATTGTTGTCCACAATTATTGTTGTATTTTTCTTATGTTTATTCTTTTTTATTCATGAGCCAGCCTGATGATTTCCTCTTCAGCCATCCTTGCTGCTTCCGAGTCGGTCAGACTGTCGTCTTGCTTGTTCTCGTAGATGTTTTTCTGGCGAAAGACATCTATAACTGTCTTGCCGATGATATAGATATCAATCAGGCATCCCCATTTACGGAACAGGTCGATGTATTTGCCGTCGAAATCGGCCTTTTCGTCCCAGGGGAGGTCGTTGCGGCCTTGAACTTGGGCGTAACCCGTAATGCCAGCCACGGCTTCGAAGCGTTTCTTGAAACGGGCATTAAGCGTGTCGAAATCTCCCAGTTCGTATGAAACACAGGGGCGAGGCCCTACTATTGACATGTCGCCTTTCAGCACGTTCCACAGTTGTGGCAGCTCGTCAAGGCTTGTCTTCCGCAGAAACCGGCCCGAGCGTGTCACCCGGGGGTCGTTCTCGAAGTTGAACAGTCCTGCACCCTGTTTCTCCGCGTCGTTTACCATCGAGCGGAATTTCAGCATCTGGAAGATACGTCCGTGGCGTGTGCGGCGGTCTTGTCGGAAGATAACCGGTCCTTTTGAATCGGTCTTTATCCAGATGGCACAGGCCAGAAGAACAGGCGACAACACGATAAGCGCTGCCAGTGCCGACACGAAGTCGAACACGCGCTTAATGAAATTGTTAATCATCACCCATATCTTCATGGCATTTTCCTTTAAAAAGTATATGTATGGAACAGGTCGTCGAACGTTTCCTGTCGCTTTATCACGTCAATCCTGCCTTCTCTCAGCTCCAGGATGGGGAAATTGGGCAGAATGAATGGTGGCTTCAGCACCACCGAATAGGACCCCACATTCTCGAATACCACGAAGTCGCCCAGACTTAGCGGACCGTTGTAGCCACGATACAGATAGTCCGACTCAATGCAGGTGAACCCCGCGAAATCAAGGTCGGCGTATTCGCTGGTGGGCAGCGTCTCGTCGTGCATCACGGTGAGGGGCGGATTCTTCTTGTTGAGTGTCGGGTTGATGTTGTAGATGCTTCCCATCAGCGTGGCTATCTTCTTGCCCCGTATGTCCTTGATGCTTTTCACGCGGGCTGCGAATCGCATGGCATCGCCTACGAGCGCACTTCCCGGCTCAATGAACAGCTGGGGCTGATGCTCGCACCCGCTGAAATGCTTGGCTATGGTGGCCGCGGCTTCCTGGGCATATTCCTTGTAGGTGGGTATGTGCATGCCGAACTGTGCTTTCAGCGAGTTCTTCATCTTGCCAAAGAGTCCGCCGCCAAGGTCAACATGTCCGGGCAGTTCAGGGCAGAGTTCATCGGCCAGTCGGCATATACCTTCGGCGCGTGGCTTCCAGGTCTCGCCCCGTCGGGATGCGAAGTGGCAGTGGAGTCCGGCAATGCGGATGTTGCCGATGCTGTTCAGATGTGCCACCAGTTCGCTGAATTCCTTTTTCTCCACATCGAATCCGAAACGCGACAGGGTGCCGTCGTTGATTTGGAAATTGCACCTCAGTCCAACATTGATAGTCATGTCGGGATGCTGTGCAGCCAGTTCTGTGATGGCGGGCACTTCCACATAGTCGTCCAGGTTAACGATGCCTCCGCCGAGAATCACTTCTCTGACGGCCTCGAAGTTTTTCACCGGACCGTTGAAATGCACTTTGCTGTAGGGCACGCCAATCCGCCGGGCTATCTCCAGTTCCATATCGCTCACCACTTCGGCATATCCCCCCATGTCGTCAACCATCCGGCATAGCCGCGGGGTGTAGTTCGTCTTGTAGGAATAGGCGATATATGTCTCTGGATAGTATTTCCTGAATGCCTTCAGCAGCTCATGGAAATTCAGTTCGAACTGCTCGGTGTCGAGCAGGTAGAACGCATCGCCATGACTACGGCTTATATCGTTTAATATGTTATAGCTCAGTTCCACTGATTTGTTTCCTTGTTTATTCTTTATTTCTTTTTCTGTCAACTATCTCGTTTACCTTTCGGCACACCGTTAAGTGATTCTCTTCGAAATAGGAGACTGGCAAACAGCATAGCTCTTTTTCAAACTGTCTGATACCTTTGACACCGTCTGAGAATATTCGTTCTATCTCGCCGGGGTCCTTAATCTTCGATGTGTCGCAAAAAGCCCGTGAGAGGATGGCCATCTGCGAGCCAAGCCGATAATGCTCGGCAATGATGTTACGACCAGATATGAGTCCGCCGTCGAGTGTGGCAATGCCGCCAAATCCGAAGAAGACTCCCCTGTTTCGCAATTTTGCCGTAATCTCATCTACTTTTCCGTTGGCCAACAGTTCAAACAGGAATGATAGCCCGTAGTCAAGATGCAGGTCGTTCAAACCAATGTGTATTTCATCTATACCGTCAAGGTTCAACACTTCGTCGAGCGATTTCTCAGCGCCTATTGTTTCTAGCAGCAGCATGGTTCGGACACGTCCTCCGATATAGTCAATAAAACGCCGTGCATCATCGGTCGTCTTCCACATTGGCAGCATGACGATGTCGGCACCTCTGCTGATAATTTCGTCTATTTCTTTTCGGCTTCCTTCGTACAAAGGATTACAGCGAACCAGCAAACTGGCCCGCTCGATTTGTCCTTTCACGATGTCGATGTCCGTCAGGTTATGATGCGACTTCACAGAGTCTATATGTCCCTGACGCTCTGCCTTTCCCCTCGTTTCAAGGTCTATAAATATTCTGTCCACACCATTCCTGTCGGCAATCTTTGCCACTTCAGGATTGTTGGTAATGTACATCAGATTCAGTGACATGGTATTGTTAGCCCTTTTTTATTATATAACTCAATACCGTGTCATTTATTGCATACCTTTATCTATTATTTTCATTCTTTCAGCTTCACCCAGTACGTCATGCCGCTGCTGGTGCGGCGACTTTCGAAACGATATTCGGGACGATTCAGGAAACGGCCGATTTTCCGGAAAGAGGATTCTTCCTCGCGATAGCCTTTGAAGTGGCTCTTCAGCAGGGCGGATATCTCTTTCAACGACATCCACTGACCGTCTTCATCCTTTCGCGGCCTCTGAATGACCGACAGCAGCATCTCGCCCAGTCCGTTCAGCTGCTGGTATTGCAGGTTGTGCTGCATCAGTTGCTGCTCCTCTTCCTTGGTCAGCCAGTAACGCTCGCCCTTGTCGATTTCATGGCGCAACTGGGCATAGAGCATGTCGTGATAGACGGGTGTCTGGAAATCGATGTCGCCGTCGATGTTCACGCAGATGAAGCGGCGTGCGCCGGTGGGGTCGGTGAGGGGCATCTGCTCGTTGGTGGTGCCGATGAACGATGCGTAACGGCGGTGGCTTTGGTAGGCCTTGCCGTAGGGTGGACGGTAGTTCAGGTCGGTTGTCGAGACGAGATACTTCAGCACAATCTGCTGCCGCTGGGTAATCTTGTCGAACTCGTCAAGATTGATGAGCGCGAACGAGGTGAGGCCGAGGTTCAGGTCCGACTCGTTCTTGAAGTTGATGCGGTCGTTGTAGTAGTTCATCAGTTCAGGGGGCAGCAGCAATCGGCAGAAACTGGTCTTTCCGCAGCCTTGGCGGCCTATCAGCAGGGGCACGAGGGCGTTGCCCGTCAGTTGTCCCTTGCCCAGCCACATGGCCACCATCGAGCGCATCCAGATGTGGAACAGGTGTGGCCACTCGGCCCATTCGGTGGGTATGCGCTGTGCCAATGGCGTCACACGGTCTTCGCCGTCCCAGAAGGTCAACCGCTCCAGATATTCGTTGATGGGGTCGTAGAGCCGTATGTCGTTCGAGTTCACGTAGCGGCGGATGTCCTTGTCCCAGCATTTTATGCCATGCTCGTGGGCACGCATGGTGATGCTGTTGCGGGCCTCCTCGGTAAGGTCCTGGTAGCTGAATCCCAGTCCCCTGCGCTCGCGGTATTCGGCCACGCCGCGCATCACGTTCTTGCGCAGGTCGTAGTTGGCATTCAGAAAGAGGTTGACTTTCATCGTCAGCAGCGTTTCGGCAGGTATCTGGCCCGTCAGCGGCAGGTGTTTGCGCGCCTTGTAGCGCTTGCTCTGCTCCTGTCGGTAGGCATTCTCGAACACTTTGTCCACCAGCTGCGGGTCGCTGTTGAGCCACGAGCGCGACTTGGCCATCTGGCGTGCCAATGCCATCGGGATGCCCGTCTGCTGGCAGTATTCGGCCAGCCGCGTCAGCACCACATGGCGCTGCTCGTCCTTGTCGGCAATGCCCTCGGCATCGTCCATCGCCTTCGAAAGATTAAACTCGTAGGCTGTCCTCACCGACACGATGCTCTCCGTTTTCATCTCGTAATCGAAGGGGTCGCTCAGGGCATGGAGGTTGGTGCTCGTCACGGGTTCGGCACGGGCATAGATGGGTGTGGCCAGTGGGTTATACACCACTTGCGGGTCGGCGGCCATATAGCAGATGCGTTCGGGCATCGGATTCAGTTTCTCGACGGTCACGCCCAGCTGTCCGTTGTAAATCAGTCGGGCGCGCTCATACAGGTTCTGGTGGAAGTCGCGCGTGCTCTTTTCATCCCGCGGAAGTCCGCCTCCCTCGTTGGGAAACAGCTCTCCCCGGCAGACAATCTTCACCGACTGCCCCTCGGCACCCACGAAGGCCATCAGCGTCTGCGGCATCTCTGCAGCCCCGCGGCGCACAGCCTCGGCTTCTTCTATGCCCGGCAGGTTGTTCACTTCGAGCAGCACCAGTCCTGAGTAGCCTTTCACCAACCGGCTTTGGTTAGCGGTCTCCATCTGCAGGGCAATGCAGATGCGTGGCAGCTGTTTGGTTTGTGTGGTAAACTGGGTCAGCGTGCCGTCTTCACTTCGATGGTCTTTCATGATGGGGTAGTAGTGGCGCATGGCGTCCACCCCTCCCTGGTATTGGCAGGAACGAATGGTTTCCACCAGGTTTTCCGTTTCCATCAGCCGCAGTGTCTCGCGGTTGCGGTATTGTTTGATGATTGTAACTCTTGTGTCCATAAATATTCTTTGTTTTGTTTTATCATAGTCAGCTGCAAAGGTACAAAAATCTTTTGTCATTTGCAAACTTTCACGAGAAATTTTTAAAAAAATAGGTTTTAACTACACTGCTAACTTGAAACGTCTTATAATCAATAAGATAACACATGTAGTTAAACTACACTTAACTACATACTAACTACATGCTAACTTCATTTTGGCATCCAAGACATGCTGATTTGAATTTTCACTAACGTCAGTTCCCGTCAGTTCCGAACTTGGGAACTGACAGTTCCGCCTATTGGAACTGACAGTTTCTCCTATCGGAACTCCCAGTTCCCAATATCGGAACTAATTCGGAACTCATTGAAACACAATTGATAAGAACACCAATTCAAGCAGAAATCCCTTATTCTGCAGATCTCCTCGAATTAGCATGTAGTTTCTATGTAGTTACCATGTAGTTAAATGTAGTTTAACTACATGGTCTAACCTTCTGTATATCAGTTTGTTTACTCGCTTAGTGTAGTTAATACCTATTTTTCAACAATTTTCTAGTCTAGTGAATTTTTTAAATCACAAGGCATGATTCAAATTGGCACCTTTCAGCACCATGTTTGGGGGGCATTGAAAAGCAAATCTCCGCTTTCTGCCTGTGTCCCCATTCCAGATGTTGTCTGTATATCTGCGTCCTGGCACAAAGTTTTTGACAGAATTGCATCATATACACAATCTTGTCCAACCCTGTCGCCTCTGGTTGTGTGGACCACTTGACGCTTTTGAATATACTTACTCGCATTATTCAATAGCTTGATGTGGAATACACGCGTTTGCGATTTACAATGTTGTCTAATTGCATGCTGATATTTTGAAAATCCTGATTCAAATCTAATGTTCGAAAATATATGGTATTACCAGTAGTTTTCTTCATCTGTTCATCTGGTACAATATCTTCTTCGGTTTTGGCATATAATAACATACCATCTACCATTCCAGTCCTATCCTTATCTTGTTCCATGACATAAGTATTAATCTGATAAAGATTATTGGAATGTATTTTCTGCTTGTCGAAATTGCTCTGTAAAGATTGATTATAGTATTTTGTGTCTATTATGAGTGTCCTTTCTCCAATAGTTAGCATAATGTCCGTTTGCATGGTAGGAATGATACTCATAGCCGATTCTTCTTCTATTAAGTCCCATCCTACTTGCGCTACACGAGGTTTTATATCTGGGTGATGTCTTCTATAGTACTCCAATACAAACTTCTCAAACAATCTTTCCATCCTCTCGTCTGATAGTGATTTCATCCTGCGATTTCCGTTCTCTGTAGTCATGAGTTTTTCTTCATGAACAAAGCGGCATAAGTTAATGAGGAACTGATAATTCTTATTATTGCCATCAAAAACAAATTGATTCCATTGAACTGTGACTAAACTTATCGAGTCAACGGAAATGAAGAATCGCAGTAGTTGTTTAATTGCTCTCTTACGTTTTGAAGCAACGTTTGAGCAAAGAAACAATTCCTGAAGCGTTGTCTTTACTATCTGATTATATGGATTATTGATAGAAAGCTCATCATACAGACAATATACATGCAGAGGTTTTTTTCTTTGTAAATCATGTGTCTTGAACAAATCAACTTTTCCTCGCATTATCGACAATACGCCCTCATCACCAACATAAGTCTTATACAATCCTTGCTTTATTTGACTTGACACACTTAATATGAGAATTTCGGCGAGCAAATCTTGTACGTCATCGAAATCCTCTCCCTTTATCTGCTCAAACATGTTATTAAACTTAAAGTGCCTAAAAGCATAGGCCAACATGTAGTAGATATTATGAATAAGTATGTTCTTATGTTCAGTCATTTAAAACTAAAGCATTGCGCAATTTCTCTGATTGCTCATTAAATTTATCATCTTCATCAAACCAATACTCTCTCAACATCGGAATTATTTCATATTCAACAACATTCCTAAGCCATGTTTCTTCAACTACTTCCTGATTACAAAAATAGCTATGCCCAATGCAGAATCCTTTGCCAAGAGAAGGATCATCTACTATAAAATTATTCAAATTAACGATAGCATTTATAACTTCATCGAAAAGCTTGCTATTCAATTTCTTTTGATATTTGTTAAATTGCTTAGTACCAAAGGCTGGTTCGAGAGTAAAAAACTCAAACCGTCGTCGCAGTGCGATATCAAGCATTGCTATGCTTCTGTCCGCAGTGTTCATTAACCCAATAATATAAACATTCTTTGGCACCCTTAGTGGCACATTAAAGTTCGCCAATTCTATCGTTTCGCTTCTATGGTCTTTATCAATGAGGGTGAATGCCTCTCCAAATATTTTACTTAAATTACCACGATTAATTTCGTCAATAATGAAGAAGTATTTATTATTCTTATCTTTAGATGCATTATCGCAGAATTGTTTAAAAACGCCCTCTTGTAATACGAAATTTCCATCTTCTCCAGGCCTATAGCCAATAATGAAATCTTCATAAGTGTAATTGGGGTGGAATTGAACAGAGCATATCCTACGATTATACTTCCCCTTCATCATCGCATAGGCTACTCTTTTGGCTAAGAAAGTTTTGCCTACACCAGGAACACCTTGCAAGATTATATTCTTCTTATAACTTAATCCATCAAAAATCGCCTGTATATTTTCCTCTTCGATAAAAATGTTGTCTCTCCTTAAATCCTCTTTAGTATATGATATTTTGTTTTTAACAGGGGTATTCGTGTAATCCCCTATGATTTTTACTAATCCATTCCCGATATTATCTTCAAGATGAAAGAAACAGGGGGTCAACTTCTCAATTTCATCACTATAATCACAATACGGTTTGGGTAAATTCGTGAGTGAGAAAGGTCGAGTGAAAATGTCAACGATTCTGAAGTCTACTTTATCCTCTCCTACAGCAGTAATTTCTAGCATTGCAACAAGACTCGTTGCTTTCGTATTACAAGCTAAAACTCTATCACCGATTTTTGCAAGTGAAAACGGATGAATTGTGCGAATTGGTGGAAATTTCTTTTCAACATCCAATTCGGGCGCTTCCTGTACATATTCCAGGTCGCCCTTGTGTTCTGGATCATAATAATAACGCGGCTTCTGGCTTTTTCTATAAAAGTAATTGACGCGCTTGTTTTTTTCTAATTCTCGCGCTTGTCGGTTTCCAATTTCGTCTGTCTTTATTCTACCATCTTCGTTCATTGGATATTGCCAAGCTGCACAAGATCGATACCCTCTATCTCTGTCACTAGGATTAAGCAATATCTCAGGAGGATTCATCTCATATATGGGTGGTAAGTATCTTTCTATATTCCGCAAACGATCTTTTGCGGAGTCGATAGAATTTTTATCAACAGGAATTTTACAATAATCAAGCAATGAGATTGCAAGTTCTTGAGTTGTTATAGGTTGGCCAAAGTGTGGATTGTCCTCTCTATCAATTAAGTAACAATAAAGCCATTTCTGTAATTGACCATCAAATTCGTTGTCTTTTGACTTCTTGCTGACTCTGTTTTTTAAATGTCTTTTATTTCCAAAGAATGAGATAGTTTTTTCGTCACCTATGGCAGCATCCTCAACACCCCAAATCTCTGGTCTAATATTAAGCCACCAATATTGTACTTTTTTAGGATGGGCAGTATTATAATCTTCTATACCTATCATGCTAATCGTATTATAAGTTTCATATTCTTTTTTTAGTTCTTTATTTATTTGACGAATTCCCTCACTGAGTTGAACAACGCGACTTTTGGATTTAGAGTCAATAAGTCCACGAGATTTTAGCCAATTCATAAAACCTGGTTTATGGACTGAATTAGAACGAAGAAACTTTGCTAGGGTCAAATTGGGGTTGCGTTCATGTTCCAACTTGAATTTGTTATACATCCTTTGATATTTTTCATCTGCGATGTTTGCCATACGGATTGGATATTTATATTTTCTACTTGCAAAGTTACAAATAAATATTGAGATTATTTACATCAATACATAATTTTACACATTATTTGATAAAAAAGAACTCCTTACCATCATTCTTCTTCCATAGTGTTCACAATATGTCTGACATTCTATGAGCATGGCAATCAATGAATATCATCCCTTTACCAAATAACTACAAATGCAAATAATATAATAAGAAGTTTTGTTGGATATTTATTTATGTGATATATTTAGTAAATCATGATTTTTTCTATAGTTTTAGGTGCTATGTTTTGAATTATTTTGCTTATCTTTGCAATCAAATATGTAGTATCACACTATAATTTAGAGTATCATATTTAAAAGATAAAGATAATGGCATTATTAAAAAAGATAGATTCAGAATTGTATTATCGAAATGCAAAGCAACCCATAGAATTGGCTATAAAGACACGGGCTAACAGCCACACATCCACTCTTTTTCATTACACAAAGACTGCAAGCACACTGTTGTCAATACTACAAGAGGGATTTCGATTCTCATATTGCTTTGAAGAATACTATCTCTTGAAGCAAGAAAACATTGGTGTACCAATGATAAGCTTCTGTGATATTCCAATAAATGACAGCGTGGAACACTCAAAAAAGTATGGGTGTTATGCTGTTGGTTTGACAAAGGATGCATTATTTGAGTGTGAGAAGATACTCAATAGAATATCACCTGTGCATTACTACATATCTCCGTATTCAATAAAGCCTGTCTTTCAGGAATTAGAGGATATTCGGCGTATGCAGAAAGAACTAGCATCAGACAGATTCAGCCCAGTTGTTAAAGAACAAATAAAGGCCATGGAAACAGGAGAATTTACTCGACTTGACGGAATTCCAAATGAGATTGTTCAAGAAGGAACAAAATATAAGATCCATATACAACAAAACTTAGTTGCCACTTGTATTGCCATTGGTCTGCTTAAGCCTTATATTTCCTATAACAGTAAACAGAAGAAGTACCAAAGAAACTATGATGAATGTGAGTGGCGAATTATTGAGCCTGAAGTATGGGATTTGGATAAAGGGACTGGGTTTAGCTGGCTTTGGTCAGTACAAGAATATGAAACATGGAGAGGAAAAGGAGCTAAACCATTCATAAAGAGTGATGACGATGAAAAATATGCAGGAATCACTTTTACTGTTGATTGCATCAGCTATTTAATCGTTAAGACTGAAAAAGAAATTCCTTCATTCATTAAACGGCTTGGAAAATTAAATATGCTATGTGGAAAACCATTGACACAAGAACAAAAGAACTTGTTGTTTTCAAAAGTCATAAGTTTTGAGCGTATCAAGAAGGACTTCTGACGAAATCTCCCATGTTGCGGAATTGCGGCATGGGAGATTTCATGTATTAATTGATTAAAAATTAGGTTTCATGATCTCTTAACATCTTAGTAATCAAAAATCATCATCATTAGGAGCCTTCTTTATTTTATCTGCCCAAAAACTCAGCATTGCATCCATGCTTTGAGGCAATTGTGGAGGATATTTCTTCACATTTCTCCATATAGTTAAAGGGCCTTTATATTTGGGGATAAGTTCGGGCAGGGGGATTGTATACTCTTCATTATTATTACTTGCATTGTATTTGAAGGTCATACTGGCTACGGTCATGGTTAGCTGAACTTTCTCATCCTTACACTTGATTCTAAGAGTGAAGTCAGACCAACAATCCCATCCAAATTTGAGCACGTATTTCTCATAACCTTCCCAATTTCTCCCTTTATATTCTACGGTGAAGGTTTCTTTGTCCTGTCCTTCTATTTGTGAACTCGATTTTCCGTTGCTGCCTTTCCAGTCGCTCAGCAAATCCGAGGCTCTCTTGTAGAGATCCGATGCAGATACTCCAGGAACTTCTACGACCACTTTTTTCTCGTAAGCACCATTTTCATTAAGAGGTTGAAAACTGTTCTTCTTGTTACCTGCCATAGCGGTCATCACCACCATGAACATTAAAAAAGTAATTACCTTCTTCATAATTTTTTTTTGTTCCTATTACTAACTAAACTTGGGAAAGAAAGAAGCGTGAACTTACTTCATCCTCTCCGAGGCCGTGGAAATTGCCTGCAACACAAGATTAAGTCCGCCCACGCTATCGCGCGAGCGCTCACTTCATCTTTCTTTTGTGTTGCTTGGGCAACTTGTCTGTTGAAATTTTCCACGTTTCGGAGACAAGAAAAGATAGCGAACGCTAATTCATAACCAACAAAGTTTTTGAAAACCGCATGTTCTTGCGGATTCCGTTGCAAAGATAATCAAAAACTTTAATAATCAAACATGGAATCAACTTTTTTTGATATATTCCTCTAAAAGCAGAACTATGCAAAAATCCACAATGGTAAATAATTGGATCTTCTATCAGTTTAACTCCTCACATCCACAGGACGTGAGCTTTTGCCTATCTTCACCCAGTCTTCACGAAAACTGGGGTTGGTCAATATGTAAACGTATCCAGGTTCTTTGTTGTTCATGTTCATTTGTTTTTATCAGATTTTTTACAATCCCCCATTTGTTAAAAAACTCCCGTTTGCTTTCTACTTCAAACACTATTACAGGTGTCTGAGGATCTCGTCAGCCTTGGTCTCTTGCATCTTCATGATAGCGAACCAACGTTTGCCCAAATCCTTGATGCTGGCTCCGATGTGATAGACATCATCGTCAAGCAAAAGGAAACGGTCGTGAGAACGAGTAAGCACATGAATAGGGATAGGAGCATACTGGCTGTCGTGACGCTGTATGTCGAGACGTTGTTGGGCATTTGGTTGCTGCGTATAGATTTCTGCCGTCACTCCGTTCTCGCGCTTGTCAAGTAATGTCAGCACGCTCTCGTCGATATAATTGTCAATCAGGATGATTCTCTTGCAGGCACTCTTTACCAGACGGCTGACTAACTCGTAGGCGTCGTAAATCTGCCCATCAAAGAAAATGCCCTCAACAGGAGGCAGCGACGTGCGGACAAAGAAATCAATCTTCTCTTCAGTCTTTGCCACCCGTTGTTCCAGCCGTTCAAATCGTTGGTTGATGGAATAGCCCTTCAGCAGATACTCTTTCAGCACACTGTTTGCCCACTGTCTGAAAAGAATACCTTGGCTTGACTTGACTCGGTATCCGACAGAAAGAATCATATCTAAATTGTAGAACTCCACCAG
>JAEEGK010001687.1_pt1 | contig 55359 bp, 32 predicted proteins | sample 8958771 | NCBI WGS metagenome assembly JAEEGK01 (sample SAMN16246547, study PRJNA631951) | gut metagenome | biome: gut microbiome; feature: rumen; material: SC-attached | host: Bos | place: Iran: Karaj | collected 2018-10 | reverse complement strand
ACCAGAGTCAGATTGAGCTATTAGTCGTAGGCAAGCGTTGGTTTGACCTGGTACGTATGGCAGAGCGTTAAATCGACAATAGCAAGGATCCTGCCGATGAGCGCGAAAATCCTGAAGGCGCCGTTAAGGGTGATGCCAACTATGTGGGCAACGGACAGACCGGTATGGCTGCTGTAGTCTATTACTTCATGAAGAATTCTGTTGGTGAGCAATCCTGCGGTACCCTGTATAACAGATTCAAGAACCGCTGGGGACTTTACTGCCCTATCTATTATGAAGAGGTTAAGGCCAGCCGCGGAAAGATTCTTCAGAATCCTGTATGGAACAAGTCAAGGTATGAACAGTAAGTTTGTATGAAATAGATATCAGGAATTTAAAAGAAATATCGAATATGGCTAACAATAAATTCAACAAATACATTGGGGCAATTGCCCTGGGAGCTGCTATCATGGCTGTGCCCGGCTGTTCCGATGATCACTTTGACCCCGACTACAACGGAGGTGACAATCCACAGGCTGTTGACGCTACCAAGACACTTTGGGAGCATATCTGCGAGAACCCCAAACTGACCAAGTTCAGGAAAATTGCAGAAACGGCCAAGTATTGGAAAGATGAGAACAACAAAATCGCTGACTGGACCTATGCCGATATCCTGAAGAGCGGCCAGATAGCCACAGTATGGGCACCGGAGGATGATGACTTCCCCGATGCGGAGTACCAGAAGTGGCTGGACATGTGCGAAACAGACGGTTACAACGTTCAGCAGCAGTTCTTAGGCAACCACATTGCCCTGTGGCGTAAGAACGTCTCTGACAACAACACAGATACCATCAAGATGATTAACGGCAAGAATCTGGTATTTGACAAGTCAGAAAGTGATAATGTCAGTATTCAGGGAATTGCCCTCAAAGAGAAGAACACCCCTGCATTGAACGGTGTACTTCATACCATTGAGGGAACTACGCCTTTCCTGTATAACTTCTATGAATACCTGAAGTTCAGTCCCTCACTGCCCGAGTTGTCAGAGTATGTTGTATCGAACGACACAACAGAATTCTACAAGGAGGCCAGTATCGAGGGCCTGCCTGACAAGAACGGAAGACCCTCATACGTGGACAGTGTGTATAGGAAGAGAAACCTGCTGTTTCAGAATTCCAGATACCTGCCGACCACTGGTGGTGAGAAGTGGGATATGTACTTTGAGTGCTTCCGTGCACCCATTAACCAAGAGGACTCATCCTTCATCATGGTAATGCCTACCGATGAAGCTCTGGCGAAAATCAAGCAGAAGATTGCCCATCTGTACAAATACCCCGGCTTCTACGAGGACAAACAGGAGCAGGTAGCCGGCGACAAAAATGTAATCACACGTACCATTGGCGACCCTGACTCACTGACGAATATGAGTATACTTATGGACCTGACCACTCCGCTGGTATTCAACGTACGTCAGCAGCCCAAGAAAGGCAGCGAGTTGTGGAAAGCGGATGAATTCATTCAGGACAAGGGTGCCTCTGCCAAGTATCTGCTGAATACATACGGCGATACCCTGCGTACTACCGACACCTGGGACAAGACCAGCATCTTCAACGGTAACATGGTTAAGATGAGTAACGGCTACGGCTTTGAGGCTACAGAATGGGCCTTCCCCAGGGAACTTTACAACCCCGACATCGAAGTGGAAGCGAATGCCGGTATGGTCTATTGGATGAATAATCCTAATATCTACAAGGCCGGGGCCGGATCCAGAACCATCCAGTTCAGTAACGAAAAGTACTCATACATTGCCGACAAATACGGTAAGGTAAGCCGCAATGACTTCTACTACATTGCTCCTAAGGATGCGACAACCAACCCTACATTGGAATTTGCCCTGACAGGAAACCTGCCCAGTACATCCGACATTGTCACATCCGGCCAGCAAGCCGAGGTGATGAGCGGCAAGTATGATATCATGGTGGTTATGGTTCCCTACTGGTACACAATGATTGCCGATGCCGAAACCGTTCCGGAGAGATTCCATGACCAGGCATACATTGACTCCATCGCAGCCATTACCAAGATGAGTTTCTCCGTCAAGGTTCGTAACAATGCCAACAAGGGTAAGCAGGATGTACTCAGCAGCGCTTCCTCCGTTATAGAATATGACGGCTCCAAGGTGGACACCATTACCGTATGGAAGGACTATGAATTCCCCTATTCTTACAAGAATCTGCGCTTTACCTATCCTACCCTTCAGATAACCGGTGCAACCAAAAAGAGCGGTAGCGGCAGCACCAGTGTTAACAAGGGATTTATGTTCGGTCTGTACATTGACCGCATTCTTCTGAAAAGCAAGGAAACCGGTGAAGTAACAAGTCTGGACCCTCAGTAAAACAATAAGATGATGAAAAATATAATATTTGATACATTCATGCACAAGACACTGCAGACAGGTCTGTGTTTCCTGTTGCTTTCCGGTTTGAGCATTCCTAACGTATATGCTCAGGACGAGTTGGAGAGTACTGAAGGAGAAGGAGAAGAAGAGGTAGTAGCTCGGAAGGCCAAAAAGCCCGAGAAGCAGTACAAGATGAAGACCGTAAAGGGTGTTATCACTGACGATGCTACGGGTGAGCCCATGGGCGGTGTACGCATTCAGGCTTTCGGTCTGGAAAGATATTCTACCCTGACCGAGGAAGACGGATCCTACACACTGGACATTCCGGTTTTCTCTGATGCTATCTATGTATATGCCGAGGGTTACAATCCCCTGCAGTGCGCCGTAAAGAACGGCGAGGCCAACGGCAGGCTCATTGACGTCAATTTCAATGCCTATTATACCGAGGGTACCACCATCACCTCACAGAAGACGGTTACCCTGAATGAGACCAGCAGCGTTAGCATTGACGAGGACATTGAACGGAAGCTGGCCGGAGATATCCATGCCGTGCTGCGTAACGGTACACCGGGAGTAGGTAACTTCATGACCATCCGCGGTGTCAACTCCATCAATGCCAACGTTCAGCCCCTGATTGTCCTGGACGGCAATATCATTGATCCCCAGTATGACCGTATGGCCAACCATGAAGGTTTCTTCAACAACATTCTGGCCGGCATCGACCCCGAGAATGTGGAATCCATCCAGGTGCTGAAGAATGCCACTGCACTGTATGGCGCCAAGGGCGGTAACGGTGTGATCATCATCAAGACCAAGCGCGGCAAGAGCATGGCTACCAAGATTAACGTACGCATCTACGGCGGAGCAGAGCTCATGCCCAAGACGCTGAGCATGCTAAACGGCAACCAGTACTCTGCCTACCTGAGCGATGTTGTCAGCTCACTTGACAACATGGACATGAGTGCCATCAGCGGCTTCAGGTTCCTTGACAAGAGCCCCTCCAACTACTACCGTAAGGTGTTCAGCAACAACGAGAACTGGCAGGACGGCCTTTACGAGACAGCCGTGACCCAGAACTACAAGTTAAGTGTAGAAGGCGGTGATGACGTAGGTATGTATGACCTGTCATTGGGCTATACCACCAGCAACGCCACTGCCAAGGGTACCGGTATGGACCGACTGAGCATCCGCTTCAATACCGACATCGAGATATTCAAGAAGCTGGTCACAGGTTTGGACATTAACTTCAACCAGGTAAGCTATAACCTGCTGGATCAGGGATGGAGCGAGGATTATTCCATGCAGAATATCGGTTCTCCCAACGTATTGGGTGTAGTACAGGCACCCTTTATCAGCCGCTATGCCTATTACTATGACGAGAAAGCCACCAACACCTACCATTCTGACCGTCTGAGACTGTCAGATGAACTGTCTGGTAAGTATGCGTCAAAGTACAGTTCCAATTACCTGGAGAATCCGTTCCAGTTCAATGATATGATTTACGGTACGCATATCAACGAGTCCCTGCGTAACCCGTACTGGATTATCAGGAACGGTGAAGGCAAAATCAAGAATTATGCCCAGAACAGCGTTATCGACATCAACGTAAACCCCAAGTGGGAAGTGACGCCCAACCTGACCATCAGTGACCGTCTGAACTTCCAGATTAACCGCTACAATGACAAGTACTATCTGCCCGTTAACGGTACCACTCCCTACTATCTGAATGACTTAGGCTATATTACCAGTATGCTGAAGACCCTCTTCTCTAAGGAGACAACCGTAAACAATGACTTACGCATTGAATGGGCCAAGAACTACGGTGCCCATACGGTTGACGTGTTCGGCGGATGGCGATACAACACCTACAACTACAGTTATACCAATATCAACGGCTATAACATTGAGAATGACAAGCTGCCCATCCTGAATTCAGACATGGACTACGTAAACTACGGCGGTATCAATGACAGCTGGTCAGACATGACCTACTACCTGAATGCAGGCTACAACTACAAGAACCGTTACTTTGCGGACTTTGCTGTAAGTGCACAGGCCAGCAGCCGCTTCGGCGCAAACACCAAGTCCGGCATCAGGGCATTCGGCGTAAGCTGGGGTATCTTCCCCTCCTTGCAGTTAGGCTGGGTCATCAGCAACGAGAAGTGGTTCAATACCACCAAGGGCGTGAACTACCTGAAGCTGACAGCCGGTTTCGACATGAGCGGTAACGACAATCTGGACTACTACGCATCACGTACCTACTGGGAGAGCCAGCGGGTTACCAAGAATACGGTTGGTCTGTTCCTGAAGAACATTGCTAACAGCGGTATTCAGTGGGAAACCACAACCAAGTGGAACCTGGCCCTGGAGGGCAGTTTCCTGAACAACCGCCTGCAGGCCGGGATTGACATCTTCTGGCACAAGACTGACAACCTGCTGACCCTGAAGGACCTGAACTACGTGGCCGGTATGACCAAGTACTGGACCAACGAGGGACAGCTCACCAACAAGGGTGTGGAAGCTAATATCAATGCCGCTATCATCAACAGCAAGAACTGGAAGTGGGAAATGGGTGCCACACTGGGCCATTATAACAACAAGATTACGGAATTGCCCGGTACCCAGGTCAACACCATGATACTTAGCGATGTTAACGGCGGAAACGTACAGTACCTGCATGGTTACACCAACAGCGTATATGGCCAGGACAATGTGCTGACCGCTGTGGGTTATGCCGTAGGCAGCTTCTACGGCTGGCAGACAAACGGTGTATTCAGGGACGATGCTGAGGCAAGCCAGGCCGGAGCACTGGGTTACCTGAAGTATCCCACCGGTATTGCCGACGAGAATAAAAAGTATGCTAACTTCCAGGCCGGTGACGTAATCTTCGTGGACCAGAACGGTGACGGTGTGATTGACAATGCCGACAAGGTAGTGATAGGCAACCCCCACCCCGACATCTACGGTAATATATTCTCAAGCCTTACCTGGAAGAACCTCCGCCTGGATGTGAACTTCAAGTACAGCCTGGGCAATGACATCTACAACTATCAGCGCTCAAGGATTGAAGGCCTGAACACCACTTACAACCAGACTACGGCAGCCCTGCGCCGCTGGACATACGAGGGACAGCAGACCGATATGCCCCGTGCCTGCTACAAGGACACTGAGAACTGGCGCAATAACGAGCGTATGTCTGACCGCTGGATTGAGGACGGCAGCTACCTGAAACTGAAGAATGTACGCCTGACCTACAAGATTCCCTATTCTAACAGCTGGCTGTTCGGCTTGAAGGTATGGGGCGAGGCCAACAATCTGTTCACCCTGACCAAGTACCTGGGAACAGATCCCGAGATGAGCAGCCACAACGCTGTACTCTATCAGGGTATTGATACCGGTCTGATTCCACGTGGCCGTAATTTCAACTTAGGTGTAACCATCAACCTGTAATCAGAAGAATATTAGATTATGAAAAAGAAATCAATTATAAGCCTGCTTATCTGCTGCATGACACTGGGTATGGTTAATACGTCATGCCAGGATATGCTGACCCCGGACAGCGATCGCCACGCCTATGAAGTGGCACAGGATACCCTGTACTCTTATTGGGGTGTACTAAAGTCTCTGCAGAATGTGGCAGAACGATATGTTATTCTCAATGAATGCCGTGGCGACCTGGTAGATGGTACCTCGTACGTCAGCGACACCATTGCAGCCATCATCAATTTCGGTAAGAACGGGTACGAGGACAAGTACAAGGACGGTGCATGCGCCTACCTGAAGGTCAGTGACTACTATCACGTAATCAACAGCTGTAATGCATACATTGCCATGTGCGATACTGCCAGAAAGGTATCAACCGGCCAGCGGAGCAGCTATATGCTGCGTGAGTATGCGCAGGTAATGGCCATCCGTGCATGGGTGTACATGCAGCTTGTCTATGCCTATGGAGAAGTACCCTTCTACACCAAGCCGCTGCTTACCACCGACGAGATTGACAACTTTGTCAAGAGCGATAAAAAAGTAAATGCCGCGACATTGGCAGAATACCTGGCTCCCCAGTTGGACAGCGTGAATGTAATCCTGGAGAGTATGTTCGGTGAGGAGAAGTACCCCCAGTATGGCAACTATAACGGCATCTGCCACAGTATGCGTGTGATGTTCCCCATTGACGTGGTATTAGGCGACTTGTATCTGCTGCAAGGTGACCCCCAGGCTTGCGCCCAGGCCGCCGGACACTATTACAGATTCCTGAACTCTAAATTCGGCGGTCCCCTGGAAAGCTTTAATTACTTCAGCACCGGTGATATTAATACAATGAATGACGAGCCTCAGTATGGACGTAATGGAGTCCCCTTCAATGAAACGGGCCATTCATATACCAGCGGCCGCTACCGTAGGGAAGCCATCACCTGTATTCCCAGCAATACCGGCAAACTGGACGGAAATGTATTTACCGACATCAACCGTCTGTTCGGATTCGAGGCGACCCTGCGTTCAAGCGGTAGTGGTGACCAGGCCAGTTCATCCGTCAGTCTGGATTATTACACCAACGGATACCGCCGCGAGCTGATTCCCAGCAAGGGCTATGAGGCATTATGCGACAGCCAGAATTATGAGTGCTACATCGGACAGCAGGCTGACGAAAGCAAAATGGAACTGATTACCCTGCCAGGCGTGGGTGATGCCCGCCGTTCATGGATATACCAGACAAGGGGATCTTACAAAGCACCAAGAAGTTCGCAATACAGCCTTCCTGTAGGTGACGACACACAGTACGGTAAACTTATCAGCAAACAATGTCCGGGATCCCAGTTCAGCACTGTTTATCCCCTCATTTACCGTAAGGCAACCGTCTGGTTGCGCTATGCCGAGGCCATTAACCGTGCCGGATTCCCCAGCTATGCTTTTGCTATTCTGAAGACCGGCCTGGTAAGTGACCACAGCAAGTGGTTCCCCAGCGTAGTGACCGAAGACAACTATAACACCGCCTTCTCATATCAGGAGGGTGTAGATATAGACTTCGGTGCTCAGGACAGCCTGTTCTGCTACATCGAGGAAACAGCCGATACCACATACCGATGGGGCTCAGTGGTAGAAGAAGGTAAGGAAATCAGCACATTAGCTGATCTGGTAACATACGTTGAAAGCATGTGGCAGGCTCAGGCTGATAGCATCAATGCAAATCAGGAACCAGGCGAGACGCCCGTTGATGCCAGGACATTTGACCCGGATAAGGACCTGAAGAACGTAAAGTTCTATGTAAAGAAATTCAATAACTATCCCGCAATCGGTATCTCCAAGGCATGCTGGTATCTGGATCGCAGAGAGATGGAGAAGGCTGTCTCCAGGCCCTGGCTGAACTTCAGTACACAGGTAAATCTGCGCGGCTATTCCTCACTCTTGAGCGCACCCTATAAGAAAGAGACTTTCGGTAATACCGGTTTCCTGGGAAGAACAGAAAGCAATGTCCCCGGTGCTTCCAAGACCGAAGATTATCTGACCATTGGTGTACACCAGCGCGGATGTGGTATCCTCATGCCCGGTGATACCGAGCAACAGAGCTCATACAACTATGTGGATATGGTAACCAAGAAGATTAAGGAGAACCATGGTGTGACAGTAACCAAGGAGCAGATTTACGGTCAGGATCAGGATAATCCAATTGATTCTGAATGGGTTATTGAGGCTGTAGAAGACCTGATTATTGACGAGGATGCATTGGAACTGGCCTTTGAGGGCAGCCGCTTCTCAGACCTGGCCCGTGTAGCCATCCGTCGCGGTGACAACAGTTTCCTGGCTAAGCACGTTGCCAAGCGTAGCGGAACCATGGACATGAAGATGTACAACATTCTGCTGAACAGGCAAAACTGGTATCTCCCCTTCCCCACTGAATAATTGATCAGTCAAATATTCCTAAGAGCGCCCGGAATAATCCGAGCGCTCTTTTTTTAATTCAACTTTCGGAAGTTAAAATGGAAGTTAAAAAGGAAGTTAAAAAGGAAGTTATGCGCTGTGCGCAGGGAGTTAAGCCAGCGATGCTGGCTGGACGATAGTATTGGATGCTGGCTGCATATATGGAATTGTCCTTTTATAACTTCCACGAGCGAAGCGAGTTAACTTCTAATTTAACTTCCATTTTAACTTCCGATACTTAAATAATTTACAACATGAACCTGATTGCCGATTTATGCAATATACTGCTGCCGCGCCGATGCGTGGTGTGCCGGCAGACACTGGAACCGGCCGAGCAATATCTGTGTACCTCCTGCTCCATCCGGCTGCCGCGCTATCCGCTAAAAAGCATCGAGGACAACGAACCCCTGAGAAAAGTATGGAACTTTGCCCCGATACAATATGGTGCTACCTTATTATATTACAGGCACCAGTCCGACTTCCACAATATCATCATTAAGATAAAGTACAAAGGAGGCGAGCAGTTAGGTATCAGGATGGGAGAATGGGCTGCCACCGAAGCCGCCCGCTTCGGCCTGGTGGAGAAGGTGGATGTCATCGTCCCCGTCCCTTCAGACAGCAACAGAAGAAAAAGGAGAGGGTACAATCAGGCAGAGCTGATTGCCAGGGGAATGGGCCGGAACATGCATCTGCCCGTGATGAGCTTTCTGGTAAAGAGGGAAACGGCGACTTCACAGACCAGACTGGACAGAGCCGCCCGACGGGAGAATACAACCGGGAAATACCAGGCCTGTATCCCTGAGACCTGGAGGGGAAAACGCATTCTGCTGGTGGATGACGTTCTGACTACCGGAGCCACAATAGGGAACTGCGCCCAGGCATTACTATCTGCTGATCCGGATGCGGTAATCAGCATATTTACCCTTGCATACGATGGCTAAAAAATAACTATTTGAAGAAATAATGGCATTTTTTCTTACAAATGGTTTGCAGAATACAAGATTTTATGTAATTTTGCACCGGAAAAAGATAACAAACAACAAGAGTATTAGTTAAAATCAATTCAGAATGGACGCAAAAAAAGTCTTGGAAGATCTTAAAAGACGCTTCCCCAATGAACCTGAGTATCATCAGGCAGTAGAAGAGGTACTTGCTACTATCGAAGAAGAGTACAACAAGCACCCCGAGTTCGACAAAGTAAATTTGATTGAGCGCCTTTGCATTCCCGACAGAGTTTACCAGTTCCGTGTAACATGGATGGACGACAAGGGACAGATTCAGACCAACATGGGTTACCGTATCCAGCACAACAATGCTATCGGTCCCTACAAGGGCGGTATCCGTTTCCACAAGAGCGTTAACCTGGGTATTCTGAAGTTCCTTGCCTTCGAGCAGACTTTCAAGAACTCACTGACTACACTTCCCATGGGTGGTGGTAAGGGTGGTTCTGACTTCTCTCCCCGTGGTAAGAGCAACGCTGAGGTAATGCGTTTCTGCCAGGCTTTCATGCTGGAGCTGACACGTCACATCGGTCCCGACACTGATGTACCCGCAGGTGACATCGGCGTAGGCGGTCGTGAGGTTGGCTACATGTTCGGTATGTACAAGAAGCTCACCCGCGAGTACAGCGGTGTGCTGACGGGCAAGGGCATCGAGTTCGGCGGCTCACTGATCCGTCCCGAGGCTACCGGTTACGGTACAGTTTACTTCCTGCGTGCCATGCTGAAGACCAAGGGTGACACCATCGAGGGTAAGAAGGTGCTGATTTCAGGTGCCGGTAACGTTGCCCAATATGCTGCCGAGAAGGTTCTGCAGTTGGGTGGTAAGGTAATGACCATGTCAGACTCAGACGGTTACATCTACGATCCCGACGGTATCGACCGCGCTAAGCTGGATTACATCATGGAGCTGAAGCAGGTTTACCGTGGCCGTATCAAGGAATATGTTGACAAGTATCCTACAGCCAAGTACGTAGGTGACGGTGCAAAGCCCTGGTTCGAGAAGGCTGACATCGCTCTGCCCTGCGCTACTCAGAACGAACTGAACGAGGAGCAGGCCAAGGCTCTGGTTGCCAACGGCGTTATCGCTGTTGCCGAAGGTGCAAACATGCCTACCACTCCAGAGGCTATCAAGGTATTCCAGCAGGCTAAGATTCTGTACTCTCCCGGTAAGGCAAGTAACGCCGGCGGTGTATCAGTATCAGGTCTGGAGATGTCACAGAACTCAGAGCGTCTGAGCTGGTCAGCTGAGGAAGTTGATGCCAAGCTGCTCTGGATTATGGAGAACATCCACGAGAACTGCGTGAAGTATGGTACTGAGGCTGACGGTTACGTTAACTACGTAAAGGGTGCCAATGTTGCAGGCTTCATGAAGGTTGCCAAGGCTATGATGGCCCAGGGCATTGTGTAAGGTTCGACTAATTCAACCATAGCTAATATATTTGAGGAGCCTCAGTCTGGCGGGATGCCGGACTGAGGCTCACCTTTTTTATTTTATCCAATCTTTTCCCTTTTTACATTATTTTTCGTAATTTTGCACACAAAATTACAGAGATATGCAACTGAAAGATACCTCGTTTGTAGATTTGATGCTGAACCGCATCTGCAACGTATTGCTGATAGCCAACCCTTACGACGCTTTCATGCTGGAAGACGACGGGCGTGTGGACGAGAAAATCTTCTCGGAATATGCACGTCTGGGACTTCGCTTCCCTCCCCGATTCATTCAGGTAGCCAGCAAGGAAGAGGCTGAAAGGCAGATGGCCGGCGGCAATATAGACCTGGTGATATGTATGCCTGCTGCCGAGGACAACAGCGTATTCGACATTGCACGCTCTATCAAACAGATCTATGCCTCCATACCCATTGTGGTACTGACTCCGTTCAGCCACGGTATCACCAAGCGTATGCAGAACGAGGACCTCTCCGTCTTTGAATATGTATTCTGCTGGCTGGGCAATACCGAGTTGCTGCTGTCCATTATCAAACTAATGGAGGACCGCATGAATCTGGAACACGATATCCATAGTGCAGGCGTACAGATGATTCTGGTAGTGGAGGACAGCATCCGCTTCTACAGCAGTATCCTGCCCAGCCTGTACAACTTTGTCCTGCAGCAGAGCCTGGAGTTTGCCACAGAGGCCCTGAACACCTCGCTGGAGACACTGCGTATGCGTGGACGCCCTAAGATTGTACTGGCCCGTAACTATGAGGAGGCATGGCTTCTGTACAGCAGGTTTGCCAACAATACCCTGGGAGTTATCAGCGACTGCCGCTTCCCCCTGACGCCGGATTCGGACAAGGACGAGAATGCCGGTTTCAAGTTGCTGAGTGCCATCCGTGCCAATGATCCGTATATTCCCCTGATTCTGAACTCTTCCGAGTCGGAGAAGGCGAAGCTGGCCGACAAGTGTCATGCCCTTTTCATTGACAAGAACTCCAAGAAGATGGCAGTGGACCTGAGAAGCCTGGTACAGCGTTTCTTCGGCTTCGGCGACTTTGTCTTCCGTAACCCCGACACCATGGAGGAGGTGGTAAGAATCCATAACCTGAAGGATTTGCAGAACAACATCATGACGGTTCCGGCCAGGAGCCTTCTATACCATATCAGCCACAACAACGTAAGCCGCTGGCTGGCAAGCCGTGCCCTCTTCCCCATCTCGGAATTCCTGAAGAACATCACATGGGAGAACCTGCAGGATGTGGATGCGCACCGCCAGATTATCCTGGATGCCATCGTAGCATACCGCAGGATGAAGAACCAGGGCGTGGTGGCTGTATTCCAGCGCGAGCGGTTCGACCAATACTCCAACTTTGCCCGTATCGGCGACGGTAGCCTGGGCGGAAAAGGCCGTGGCCTGGCTTTCATAGACCACATTCTGATGCGCCATACTGACCTGAACGAATACCCGGGTGCCCAGGTGCGCATTCCCAAGACGGTGGTTCTGTGTACCGATATCTTTGACGAATTCATGGATACCAACGAGCTGTATCAGATAGCCCTGAGCGATTTGCCGGACGAGACCATCCTGCAACACTTCCTCCGGGCCCGTCTGCCCATGCGTCTGCTGGGTGATTTGGAAGCCTTCCTATCAGTAGTAAGCACGCCCATCGCCATACGAAGCAGCAGCTTGCTGGAGGATTCGCACTACCAGCCCTTTGCCGGTGTATATACCACCTATATGATTCCTTACAGTTCGGACAAATACGAACGCCTCTCCATGCTGGCCAGTGCCATAAAGGCCGTTTACGCCAGCGTCTTCTATCAGGGAAGCAAGGATTATATGACAGCTACCAGCAATGTGATAGACCAGGAGAAGATGGCCGTCATCCTGCAAGAGGTGGTAGGCGAACAGCACGGTGACCGTTTCTATCCCGTTATCAGCGGTGTGGCCCGCAGCATCAACTACTACCCCATCGGTGACGAGAAGGCCGAAGAAGGAACCGTATCACTGGCTATGGGACTGGGCAAGTACATCGTTGACGGTGGCGTAAGCCTGCGCGTATGCCCCTATCACCCCCACCAGGTACTGCAGATGAGCGAGATGGAGACAGCGCTCCGAGATACACAGACACATATCCTTGCCCTGAGAACCAAGGAGGAGGAAGGCGATAGGGAATTCAAGGTGGACGACGGATTCAATCTGGTTAAAGTCCCCGTCCGCGAAACCGAACAGGACGGTACCCTGCAATGGATATCCTCAACCTTCGACCCCTATGACCAGTGCATCTATGACGGATATTACGAGGGGAAGAGCCGTAAGATCATCTCCTTTGCCGGTGTACTGAAACATGATGTGTTCCCCTTGCCCGAAATCATGCAGAAAGTGCTAAGGTACGGTCAGGAAGAGATGAAACGTCCGGTGGAGATTGAGTTCGCCGTGAACCTGCATGCCGATAAGACAGGCGAGTTCTACATGCTGCAGATCCGGCCGATGGTGGACAACCGCATGGAACTGAACGAAGATATCACGCAGATTCCCGACGAGGACTGCCTGCTGCGTTCACACAATGCCATCGGCCAGGGAATATTCACCGAGATAAAAGATGTGGTATATGTAAAGACAGAAGGTTACACACCCAGCCAGAACTACGAGATTGCCGAGGAGATAGAGCGCATCAACCGCAAGTTCCTGCAGGAGCCCTCCTCATCATACGTCCTCATCGGCCCAGGCCGCTGGGGAAGCAGCGACTCCTGGCTGGGCATACCCGTGAAGTGGCCTCACATCAGCGCCTCACAGATTATCATCGAGGCAGGACTGGACAATTACCAGGTGGATCCCAGCCAGGGCACCCACTTCTTCCAGAACCTGACTTCGCTGGGAGTATGCTACCTTACCATAGATGCCTTCCGCGGTGACGGCATTTACCGCCAGGATGTGCTGAACCAGCTTCCTGCCGTGGAGGAAACCAAGCATGTACGCCACGTCCGCTTCCCCAACCCGCTGACTATCAAGGTGGACGGTTTCAAGAAAGAAGCGGTGGTGATGACAGGTGATAGTTGACAGGTGACAGGTGACAGTTAATTTTGATTTTTGAATTTTTGATTATGCATTATGCACTTTGAATTATTAAACGCTATAAATGATGCGGTATGGACCTACGTGGTGATAACCATGCTGGTGGGATGTGCGCTGTATTTTACATGGAACCTCAGGGCCGTGCAGTTTTCCATGCTGCCCACCATGCTGCGCAACCTGTTCAGGCCGACAGAAGAAAGTCTTGGCAATACGGAAAAGGTAAAGAAGATTTCCTCCTTCCAGGCCTTTGCCATCAGCCTGTCCAGCCGTGTGGGAACAGGTAATCTGGCAGGTGTGGCTAGTGCCATCTTCGTAGGCGGCCCCGGTGCCGTTTTCTGGATGTGGGTAATGGCCCTTCTGGGAGCCAGTACGGCATTCATGGAGGCAACGCTGGCTCAGCTTTTCAAGCGGAAAGGCAAGAGCAGCTTCTACGGCGGCCCGGCCTATTATATGAAATACGGTCTGAAGCGTCCCTGGATGGGAGTACTCTTTGCCTGCCTTATCATCTTCGGCTTCGGACTGGCCAATCAGCTGGTACAGAGCAATACCCTGTGTGAGGCCATCAGCAGTTCCTGTCACATTCCCATCAATGCCGTAGCAGCGGTAATGGCTATGCTGACACTGCTCATCATCTTCGGCGGTGTTCAGCGTATTGCGCGTTTCTGTGCCTGGATTGTACCGGTCATGGCCTTTGGCTATATACTGCTGTCCATCTACATCCTGATTATCAATATCACTGAGATTCCGGCCATGCTGAGCCTTATCATACGCAGTGCCTTCGGATGGGAGCAGGCAGCCGGCGGAGCAGTCGGCGTAGCCGTCATGCAAGGTGTAAGACGCGGCCTGTTCAGTAATGAGGCCGGCGAAGGAAGTGCGCCCAATGCCGCTGCCACTGCTACCATAGCCCACCCCGTCACACAGGGTCTGATGCAAAGCCTCGGTGTCTTTACCGATACACTGGTCATCTGTACCTGTTCCGCCTTCATCATCCTGCTGAGCGGACTGTACACCAAGGACTATGACGGAATCATCCTGACCGGCCAGGCCATGGAGTACCATCTGGGAAAATTCGGCAGCTGGTTCCTGGTGGCAGCCATCTTCATGTTCGCTTTCAGCACCATCATCGCCAATTACTTTTACGGTGAGACAAATATCCGCTTCATCACCCGGAAGCGCTGGGTAATCCACGCATTCCGTATATTAAGCGGCGTAATGGTCCTGATGGGCGGTTACATGACCCTGCAACAGGCATGGAGTATTGTGGATCTGGCCATGGCGCTGATGACAACGCTGAACCTCATTGCCGTAGTCATGCTTGGCAAATATGCCTTCCGTCTGCTAAAGGACTACCTGCGGCAGCGGGAGGAAGGCAAGGAACCGGTATTCCACAAAGACATTTTCCCCGAAGCCGACTTGGAGGCGTGGGAGTAATTTAGTTGACAGTTGACAGTTGACAGTTTAATTTTGAATTATGGATTTTGAATCGACCAATACCGGAAAGGTATTTCTTATAGCCGGCAGTGAGCCATTGGGAAGCGCCGGCGTACAGGCCGACATAAAGGCCATTACACGCTGTGGCGGCTGGGCTGCCGCGGCACTGACATGTATAGTGGATGAGGATGTGAACCGCATCAAGGGTATTCATCATCTGCCTACCGAACTTATTGTCTCTCAGGCAGAATCCTTCCTGAGTACCGTAGGAGCAGACTGCATCAAGACGGGTGTGCTGCCCAGTGCGGAAATCATAAACGGCGTGGCATCCGTACTCCGCAGATATAACCAGCAGCCTATCCTCATAGACCCCGTCATTGTCAACTTCGCAGGAGAACAGCTGGTGAGCGATGAGGCGATTCTGGCTTACAAGGAACAGCTTTTCCCCTTAGCCACCATCATCACCCCTAACTTCCGCGAGGCGGAATTCCTGCTGGGACATAAACTGGAAGACCTGGAGGCCGACCTTCGCTGGCTCAGCCACTGGGGCAGTTCCGTCATTGTAAAGAGTGTGGATGAGGGTAAATACCTGGTAGATTATCTCTATGACAAGACCGCCGACACCCTTACCCCCCACCCCAAGAAGAAACTCTTGCTTACTGACCGCAACGGTACAGGTGATACACTGGCATCTGCCATTGCCACGCATCTGGCCAAAGGGGAGGATCTGCAGACGGCCGTCTCGCGTGCCGAAGCCTACATGAACTACTTCCTGGCAGGTCCGCGCTACTACATCAGTGCGGGATTGAGTGATAGTTGACAGTTTATGGTTTACTGTTTACCATTTACTGTTACAAACCGCTAAACACTAACTTTAATAATAATCATTATGAGAAAACACATTGTATTATTTAAATCAGCTCTGGTGCTGGCAGTCTCGTTGATAATGATGTCATTCAGGACACCCGATGAGCGTGCTGCTGAGGCACTGGCCCGCAGAGTGATGGGAGGCAAAGCCTCGGCTGTGGTTTTTGAACAGACCGATTCGGCAACAGACTGCTATGAGCTGCTCCAGAAGGGTTCCAAAGTCCTGGTAAGGGGAAACAATGCCAATTCCATGGCGGTCGGTCTGAACCGTTACCTGCAGCAGTACTGTTTGACCAATGTCAGCTGGTTTGACTACAATCCCGTGGAATTGCCTGCCGTAATGCCCCAGGTTCCCGCTAAAGTATCCGGCAAGGTAGAGGTACCCATCCGATTCTTCCTGAACTACTGTACATACGGCTACACCATGCCCTGGTGGAAGTGGAAACAGTGGGAACGCTTCATTGACTGGATGGCATTGAACGGTGTGAATATGCCGCTTGCTATTACGGGGCAGGAAGCCGTATGGCAGAAGGTATGGCGTAAGTACGGGCTGACGGACGAACAGATCCGTGCCTATTTCACAGGCCCCGCCCACCTGCCCTGGCAACGCATGATTAACATTGACCGCTGGCAGGGGCCGCTGCCCCAGAGTTGGATAGACGGACAGGCGAAACTGCAGAAGCAGATTCTGAGCCGCGAACGCGAACTGAACATGACACCCGTTCTGCCGGCATTCTCCGGTCATATTCCCGCCGAGCTGGAAGAAACCTTACCCGGTATCAGGACATCACGCGTGAACCGTTGGTGCAACTTTGACGAGAAATACCGTTGTACATACCTGAATCCCTCCGATCCCGTCTTTGCCCGCATCCAGAAGGATTTTCTGGAAGAGCAGAACCGGATGTATGGAACTGATCATATCTATGGCGTGGACCTGTTCAACGAGGTGTCACCCCCATCCTGGGAGCCTGATTCACTGGCCAGAATTTCGGCCGGCGTATATAAATCCCTGACAGATGTTGACCCCGAGGCTGTCTGGATGCAGATGGCCTGGCTCTTTATCAGTAACAAGAGGGCCTGGACACCTGAGAGAATCAAGGCCTACCTCACAGCCGTTCCGCAGGGCAGGATGATTATGCTGGACTACGAGTGCGACTATACCGAGATCTGGCGGCTCACCGAACACTTCTACGGCCATCAGTTCATCTGGTGCTACTTAGGCAACTTCGGAGGCATGACAGAGATTGAGGGTGACTACAAACATAACGCTAAACTGATTTCCGGTGCCAAGGCCGAGGGTGGCAAGGAGTTCGTGGGAATCGGTTCCACCCTGGAAGGCTTCGGTGTCAACGAGCCTGTTTATGAAGCCATGCTGGCTCAGGCCTGGAACACAGGCATAGGATTTGAGGAATATACCGACAATATCGCCGACCGTCATCTGGGACGCAAAGACGCGAACTACAGGGCATACTGGCACACCATGGTGGATAAGGTATGCACTACCCATACCAGCACAGGCGCAGCCGGCATCATCAATGCCCACCCCAATCTGGAGGGCGAATGGAACTGGACAACTGAACTCAGGAAGGGATATGACATCAACCGTCTGGATGAGGCACTGGCCATTCTGGAGAAGGTAGAGGGTAATTCCAACTACCTGAAGTTCGACCTGGCCAACACACGCCGTCAGTCCATCCGTAACAGGGCACTGGCCGTAAGAAAGCGCTTTTCCGATGCCTATAAGGCCGGTGACAGGGAAGCAATGGTGGCAGCATCAGAGGAGTTTCTGGGAATGTGCGACCAGCTTGTCCAGGCAATAAAGGACTGCCCGGAATTCTCGCTTGACAACTGGATCCGCGATGCCCGCTCCTGGGGAAAGAACAGGAAGGAGAAGGACTACTTCGAGATGAATGCCCGCACCATCATTACTGTATGGGGCGACTCCTACCAGCTTACGGACTATGCCAACCGTGACTGGGACGGCCTGGTGGAGGGCTTTTACAAGGTACGCTGGCGTATGTTCTTCGATGCTGTCCTGGCGGCCTTTGATGCCGGTGAGCCCTTTGTCAACATGAAAGGTCCCCGCATCCCCAAGGGACACACCAAGGAGGAATGTGAAAGGGCCCTGAAGCTGGATGCCGACATTTGGGATTTCGAGCGCAAATGGGCTCATATAAAATAATAATCCCGGAGGATTGACTGCGTCCATCCCGTTGGCTGGCGCAAGCCATCCAACGAAAGGAAAAAAGAATCTCCGAAGGTTTGAAAGTAAACTTTCATCTTCGGAGATTCTTTTTCCTTTTCGTGATCCCGGAGGGATTCTAACCCTCGACCTTCAGAACCGGAATCTGACGCTCTATACAGCTAAGCTACGGGACCGTTTCGCCCTAAGGCGATGCAAAGATACAACAAATAAGGGAAATAAGGAACTAATTTGCCCAAAAAACGTTTCCCTATTGAAGATATTGCTTAAAGTGCTGTGTAATCTGGCGGAACAGATGCACTCGGGTATTGCCACCGCTAATGCCGTGGTTGCGATTGGTATAGGTCAGCTGGCGGAAATCCTTGTCGGCCTGCACCAACGCCTCGGTATATTCGGCAACATTACGGTAGTGCACGTTATCGTCAGCCGTACCCTGGCAGATAAGCAGATGGCCATGCAACTGGCCGGCCCTGCCTATGGGACTTACATCATAGCCCTCGGCATTCTCCTTGGGAGTCCGCATATAGCGCTCGGTATAGACTGTATCGTAATAACGCCAGTCTGTAGGGGGCGCAACGGCCACACCCGCAGCAAAGACGGGACGTCCCTCACTCATGCTCATCAGGGTATTGAAGCCGCCGAAGCTCCAACCCCAGATACCGATACGGTCCTTGTCAACATAGGGTAAGGTGCCCAGATAAAGGGCAGCCTCCACCTGATCACGGCTTTCCAGCTGACCTAACTTCAGATAGGTGCACTGTTCAAAGTCACGGCCACGGCCGCCTGTTCCCCGTCCGTCCACGCAGACACAGATGAATCCCTGCTGGCAGAGGTACTGCTCATACAGTGTTCCGCCCATATTGCCGGTATTCCAGCTGTCCACTACCTGCTGACTGCCGGGACCGCTGTACTGGTGCATCACAACAGGATACTTCTTACCTTCCGAGAAATTGGCAGGCAGGACCATAAAGCCGTTCAGTTCCACCCCGTCCTGCGTCCTGAAGGTAAAGAACCTGCGTTCGCCCAGATTCAGGGCAGCCAGCTTCTGCTTCAGTGCGGCATTGTCCTCCAATGTTCTCAGCGTCTTACCGTTAGCATCACAAAGGGTAGTGACATGCGGGGTATTCAGATTGCTATAGACATTCATATAGTAACGCAGCCCCTGACTGAAGGTAGCCCGGTTGGTACCGCGTTCCTGGCTGAGCTTAGTCACCTTGCCCTTGGCATCTGCCTTATAGACGGCACGACACAGGGGACTCTCCCCGGTACTGCCATAATAGACCGCACCCGTCTTGGCATCATAGCCGTAGAAGTCCGTGACTACGAAGTTACCCTTGGTAAGCTGGCGGCGCATGGTGCCAGTAAGGTCATACAGATACAGATGGTTGAAACCGCTGCGCTCGCTCATCATGATAAAGCCGTCATCCTGTACCTGAAAGTTCCTGTAAACCTCCTCGGGGATATACTTGTCAGCCTTCTCACGCACAATCACACGGCATTCCGTACTGCGGGGATTGGCCAGATAGATGTCCAGGCAATCCTGATGACGGTTGTTGGTCAGGATCAGCAGCTTCTCAGGATCCTTGGTGAAGAAGATGCGGGGCACATATCCGTCCTCGGGAATGGGTAGTTGCATCTTACGTATCACACGGCTCTTGATGTCAAAACTGTGTACGCTTACCACACTGTTGCGGGCACCGGCAATAGGATACTTGTAATCGTATGAACCGGGGTATCCGGCATATTCCTCCCGTTCGGGATTCAGACCCTTATACCAGGGGAAACTGAACATAGGCACCTGAGTCTCGTCATACCGTATCCAGGCTATCATGGTGTTGTCCTCGTTGAAGTCAAAAGCGCGGTTAAAGGAGAATTCCTCCTCGTTCACCCAGTCGGGCTTGCCGTTAATCACCTCATTGAACTTGCCGTCCTTGGTAATCTGGCTTTCGCTGTTGTTGAAAAGAAGTTTCACCAGAAACAGGTTGCCCTCACGCACAAAGGCCACCATATTACCGTCACGGCTCCACAGAGGAACCTCCTGGGGGCCACCGTCGCTCAGGCGGGCAACGGTGCGGTTCTTTACATTATATATATAATACTGGGCAGTCCGGCTGTGGCGGTAAATACTCCGGGTTTCGGTCTGCAAGAGGATGTTCTGCTCATTGGGACTCATGATATAACCGTCAATGCGGGGCAGCTGGATACGGGTTCTGATGTTATCCGCATCAAAGATCACGTCCGTCTGCTCACCGGTACGGAAACTCTTACGCACAATCTTCTTGCCGCCGTCAATCATCTGACTGTAACTTTCACCGTCAAGAAGAGGATTCACACCATAAACCTGTTTGGCATAATAAGTACCCTTACAAAGGTCTGTAAGCTGGATTTCACAGGCCGCCTGCAACCCGCAGACCGCACTAATAACAGCTATAAAAAAAAGTAAACGCTTCATGCAATCATGTTTTTTGACATGCAAAAATACAAAAAAAAGAGGCGTAGCGCAAAGAAAGTTACCATTTTTATGTATTTTTGTGGTATGAAATACATTGAGTTCGGCCCCTGGCTACAGGAGCAATTAGGTACAAAGGTCCAGAAGATCTCCGTTAACGCCGGTTTTACCTGTCCCAACAGAGACGGAACAATCGGCTACGGCGGCTGCACCTTCTGTAACAACCAGACCTTCAACCCAGCGTACTGCCAGCCCGGCAAGAGCATTACCCGGCAGCTGGAGGAGGGCAAACAGTTCTTTTCCCGTAAGTATCCCAGCATGAAGTATCTGGCCTACTTTCAGGCCTATACCAACACCTACGGCCAGCTGGAGCATCTGAAAGAACTGTACGAGGAGGCGCTGCGGGTACCTGATGTGGTGGGACTGGTCATCGGCACACGGCCGGACTGTATGCCCCCTGCCCTGCTGGAATACCTGACGGAGCTGAACCGCCGGACCTTCCTTATAATAGAATATGGTATAGAGAGTGCCAATGAGGAGACCCTGAAGCGCATCAACCGGGGACACAGCTTTGTCCTCTCAGCCGACATCATCCGTAAGACGGCAGCCTGCGGCATACGTGTGGGAGCGCATATCATCCTGGGCTTCCCCTGGGAGAGCCGTGAGGAGCTTATGCGTCAGGCCGACGCGATAGCCCGCCTGCCCCTGACAACACTGAAGCTGCATCAGCTACAGATTATCAGAGGTACGGCCCTGGCCGAAGAATACACGCGTCACCCCTGGCCCGTACCTACAGCCGAGGAGTATATTGACCTGGTGCTGGAGTATATCATGCACCTCCCTGCCACACTGGTACTGGAACGCTTTGTCAGCCAAAGCCCGCCGGAATATGTAATAGCCCCCCAGTGGGGCCTTAAGAATTACGAGTTCACCAATCTGGTGAAACGGAAGCTGGAAGCGCAAATCAGTTGATTTAAGATTCGGAAGCTGCGCTTCCTTTTAGGGTCCCCCCTTTCTCCTAAAAAAAACAACACAGGTTTTTGCAGGTAAACCGATTTTTTCGTAATTTTGCACTCAGAATTGTTGAAACCTTATATTTAACATTATATGAAGAAGATAAAAACACATCTCCTGATGCTATTGCTTATGCCCCTGTCACTGATGGCAGAAGTCAACATCATCCCCCAACCCACCCGTGTAACGGAAAAAGCCGGTTCCTTTGTGATAAGACGCAATGCAACCATTGCCTATAACCACAAAAGCCTGCAGCCTGCAGCAGCATACCTGCAGGAGAAACTTCAGCCTGCCACAGGATACAGCCTGCCCGTCAGCAAGGGCAAGAAGGCAGACATCATCCTGAGCCTGAATCCCAAATGCCAGGCAGGTGCTGAAGGATACACACTCACAGCATCCGAGAACGGAGTCCGCATCGAGGCAGCCGGTTACCGCGGCATCATCCACGGCATAGCTACGCTGCGCCAGCTCCTGCCCTTCCAGATAGAGAAAAGCACACCACAGCCCTATGTAACATGGAGGATACCCGCTGTGGAAATAGAGGACACCCCCGCCTTTGAATGGCGCGGCATGATGCTGGACCCCGTACGCCACTTCTTTACATTGGAAGAGACCAAGCGTTTCCTGGATGTGATGGCATTGTATAAGTTCAGCAAATTCCACTGGCACCTGGTGGATTCACAGGGATGGCGGCTGGAAATCAGACAATATCCCCTGCTGACCGACAACAGCGGCTTCCGCGATCCCGCAGGAGAGCATTGGGACAGACGCTGCAACGAGATAGCCCGCAAGGACAGCAACCCCCGTATGACAGTACCCATGACGGCAGAATACACCCGTGTAAAGGACGGCAAGCTGGAGTACGGCGGCTATTATACCCAGGACGAAGTCAGGGAACTGATAGAATACGCACTGGTAAGAGGTATAGACATTGTACCCGAATTTGACGTACCCGGCCACAGCTATGCGGCAACCAAACAGTATCCCTGGCTGTCCTGCTCAGGCGACGGGCGTGATCCCATCTGCGTAGGAAAGGACACCTCGTTAGAGTTCTGCCGCAACGTTTACAAGGAAATCTTTGAACTCTTCCCCTACGAATATGTAGAGATCGGAGGCGACGAGGTAAACCGCTCAGCCTGGAAGAAGTGCCCCGACTGCCAGAAGCGCATTCAGGATCAGGGAGTAAAGGATGAGGCAGAACTGCAGTCCTGGTTCACCTGCACCATGGAGAAGTTCTTCAATGAGAACGGAAAGAAGCTTATCGGATGGGACGAGATTCTGGAAGGCGGTGTCAGCAAGTCAGCCACAGTAAACTGGTGGCGTGGCGACCATACCGATGTGGTACAGCGCTCAACGACCGGAGGCAACGAGGTTATCCTGTGCCCCTTCACCTTCTGCTACTTTGACTATGACCAGGACGACAACACCCTGAAGAAACTCTATACCGGTGACATCGTTCCTACCGGCCTGACTGCAGACCAGCTGAAACTGATCAAGGGTATGCAGGGCAACATCTGGTGCGAGCGCATCCCCACCGAGGCACAGATGCAGTACATGGTATTCCCACGCGCACTGGCCTTGGCCGAGAAAGCCTGGACCCGTAACAACCAGCAGAACTGGGACACCTTCTACCCCAGACTGCTGAAGCACGTGGACCGTTTGAAAACCATGGGAATTGAACAACGCCCGCTAACCGCTAACCGCTAACCGCTTATCACTCACTATGAATTACAGACACAAGATATTAGGTATGATAGCAACAGTTGTACTGGTGACAGTAGGCTGTTCAGAGAAAGTGGATGACACCGCACGGTACGTTTTCAAGGAAGAGACGCTGATATCCTATATGGAGAAGCACAGCGACACCTATTCCGAGTACCTGGATGTGCTTAAGAATACCCCCGTCAGCGAAGTCAGCCACTCCACTATTTACCAGTTGCTGACAGCACGCGGCAACTACACCGTATTCGCCCCCACCAATCAGGCCATGCATGAATACCTGCAGAGCCTGGTGGAGGACGGGCTTATTACGGAACCCTCATGGGACGCATTCACTCAGGACCACATATGTGACTCCATCCGGAAAGTTGTAGCCTACAGCAGCATCATTGACGGCGGTGACTTTCAAAGCTACGAGACCAACGACTTCCCCACCCAGAACAACGGTGAGATGCAACTGGGCAACATGAGGGACCGTAAGCTGACCGTACGCTATGTAGTGCAGTACCCAGACAGCCTGTACATCAACTATGACTGCCCCATTAGCATCACAAACCGCAATATCCCCGCCATCAACGGCGTGCTTCACCAGATGGAGAAAGTGGTTGCCCCCAAGGACATTACCATGGCAGACATGCTGGCCGATATCCTGGACAACCGGAAGGAAGGATTCCTGGTAGCCGCCCGTCTGGCATTGGCATGCGGACTGAAGGACACCCTCAGCGCAGTGGAGGACAATAAGTACCGCGAGATGTACATCAGGGGACAGATTCCGGACTATGACGGTCAGGCCGTAGGCTGGACCTTCAAGAGCGGTAACACCTCACCCGCCTTTGCCCCACAGCACCGTTACTACGGATTCACCCTGTTTGCCGAAACCGATGACTTCTGGCGCAAGGAGATAGGCAAAGAACCCAATGACATTACCTGTAACGATATACAGCAATGGATTCTGAAGAACCGGCAGTACAGCAGGGATGACGTGTTTGAGACCAATGAGGACTGGGCCTCGCCCGACAATCTGCTGAACCAGTGGTTCACCTACCATCTGCTGCCCATGCGTATAGCAGCCAACCGCCTGGTATTCCATGTGAACGAGTTCGGCTACAGCCAGGCCCAGAAACAGCTTACCATCCCCGTGTATGAGTTCTATGCCACCATGGGCAAACGCCGCCTCCTGAAAATCTATGAGAGTAAGGAGAGCAACGGCATTTACCTGAACCGCTTCCCCAACCTGGATAACAGCAGAAGGGGCACGTATCATGAACTTTCCTGCGACCCTGACAAGGTGGGCAACCTCATAGACAACTCCTCGGATAACGTACTGACCTATCAGGCCGTGAACGGTATGATATACGCCATTGACAAACCGCTGTCCTATACCGACGAGGTGCGCGAGAACCTGGCTAAGGGACGCATACGCTTTGATGCCATGAGCCTGTTCCCCGAAGCCATGTCAAATGACCTGCGTAAGAAGGAAAGCTTTGACCCCCGCGACCAGTTTGTACACTTCCCGCCCAACACCACCTACCGGTATCTGGACAATATGGATATGAACAACGAGACCCAGTTTGTGTATCTGAATGCCTACCAGTACAACTGGTGCAACAACCAGGAGGATGAGCTGAAGGCCGTTGGACATTACGAGATAACCATCAAACTGCCGCCCGTACCCCGACGCGGCACCTATGAGCTGCGCTACCGCGTTCTGCCCAACGGGGACCGTGGTATCGTGCAGTTCTACTTCGGCTATGACAAGGAACGGCTGGCACCCACGGGCATTCCTATTGACCTGAGAAAGGCCGGCACAGACCCCTACTATGGCTACGAAGCGGATACCGATGATGACTTCCACAATATCGAGGTGGACAAGCACATGCGTAATAACAACCGCATGAGGGGCGAAATGAGCATCCAGAACAGCGCCGGCCCCTGCCGCACAGGAAGTCCCAACAACCTGCGCCACATCCTGGTGCGCCAGACACTGGATCCTGATAAAACCTACTACCTGCGTCTGAAATCCGTGCTGGATAACAGCCGTACAGAAATGTACATGGATTATCTGGAATGGTGTGCCAAGGAAATCTATGACAACCCCATAGAGCCCGAGGACATCTGGTAAAACACGTTCCGGCCGGCGGCTGGGAACGGCATTTGCGACCCCCTCGAGTGTACACGTGCAGCCCCCTCGAGTGTACACGTGTAACCTCGAGGGGACTGCAAATGCAGGCTCGTGTGCCTGTTTTTATAAGACGGTGGACACACTTGAGAAATAAGCCTGTCATCTCCTTTCACAAGGGAATGACAGGAAAATCCATTTTACATATGAAACTATGCCGCGAATTAGGGCTGCCCTATTTGGCTCGAGCCAAAAGGGGTTGTGAGCCGATCCAAAAGGCAAAATGGGTCCAACGCGCGCGCGTGCGAGGGAAGGAAAAGAGCGGAAGGTGAGGCTTTAAGGAACAATACGATAGGACATGAGGACGGAATCAAAGGTGATGCCGTCAGCCTGGATAAAACGGTTAAGCTGGCCGCTGCCGGAGAGTTCGGCGGGTGTTCCTATGACTACCTGACCGGGATACATCATCCACAGGCGGTCACTCAGTTGCAAGGCCATTTCCACATCATGGGTGCTGAGGAAAATTACTTTATGCATTTCGTGGGCCAGACGACGCAGAAGACGCATCATCTCTACCTTACTGGGGAAATCAAGGAAGGCGGTGGGCTCATCCAGAAGGATAACCGATGTCTGCTGCGCCAGCACTTTGGCAATCATCACCTTCTGGCGTTCACCGTCACTGAGGGTGTTGAACATACGGTCTTCCAGCGGGGAGATGCCGGCCAGTTCCATAGCCTCGGACACGAACTGTTTGTCCTGAGCCGTAAGCCGGCCCCAGAAGCCTGTGTAAGGGCTGCGTCCCATGCCTACCATATCACGCACGGTCATATTCTGGACATCGGGGCGCTCGGTCAATACTACACCTATAAGCTTGCTGAGCTGTGCGCTGGAGAGGGTACTGATGTCCTTACCCCGCAGCAGCATGCTGCCCTTCAGAGGGGGCAGAAAGGTACAGAGGGTACGCAACAGGGTGCTCTTCCCCACTCCATTGGGCCCCAGGAGGCTGGTAAGCTCTCCCGGGACCAATGAGGCGTTGATATCGGGGGTTACGATACGGTTACCGTAACCGGTAGATAAATGCTTTAATTCAAACATTATTCAATAGCCGTACAGTATTTGTAGCCTAAACGGCGGTAGGTCTGCTGCAGGAGGGGAAGACGCTTGCAGAAGTCTTCATAGTTCTTGGCGTCGGGCTGCGCCCACTGAACCTCGGACATGGCGGCCAGACGGGGCAGCAGCATATACATGGCCTGGTCTGGACTTTCCACATACTCGGTCCACAGGTTGCACTGGGCACCTAGGATGTACTTGCCCTCCTCAGGAGTAAGTTCAGCAGGTATGGGCTCCATGCTATAGACCTTGCTGACAGGCAGATAACCGCCGATGGCCAGGGGCTGTGCATAACGGTCCTTGAGCTGATAGTAGTCAACGTAGCAGTTGTCATGGGGAGTCATAATCACACGGTGGTGCTGACGGGCTGCTTCAATACCGCCCTTGTAACCACGCCAGGACATAACGGTGGCGTTTTCGCTGAGGCCGCCTTCCAGTGTCTCGTCCCATCCGATAAGCTCGCGTCCCTTCCCGGCCAGGAAGCGTTCCATCTCCTTGTTGATATAGGTCTGAAGCTCGGCTTCCTTCTGCAGGCCCAGTTCCTTCATCTTGGCCTGGCACTTGGGGCACTTCTGCCAACGGGTACGGGGGCTTTCATCGCCGCCGATATGGATGAATTTGCTGGGGAAGACATCACAAAGCTCGCTAAATACCTTCTTCAGGAAATCCAGTGTCTGGGGGTTGCCGGCACAGAGTACATCATGCGAGATACCCCACTGACACCATACGGAATAGGGGCCGCCTGTACATCCCAGTTCGGGATAGACGCTCAGGGCGGCTACCATGTGACCGGGGAGGTCAATCTCGGGGATGACGGTGATATAGCGCTCTGCGGCATATTCCACGATGGCCTTCATCTGGTTCTGGGTATAATAGCCCTCCTCGGGTGTGTCATCATAGACTCCATTGGCGGCATCACGCAAACCTACATTCTTGCCGATAATGGTATGGGGGCGGTAGCCTGCCTTGCGGGCCAGTTCAGGCAGGGACTTCACCTCGAATCGCCAACCCTGGTCATCCGTGAGATGCCAGTGGAACTTGTTGACGCCATGCAGTGCCAGGACGTCAATGTACTGCCGGATGAACTCAATGGGGAAGAAGTGGCGGGCACAGTCCAGCATGACGCCGCGATAGCCGAAACGGGGCTCGTCCTGAATGGTAACATAGGGCAGACGGATGGTGTCGCCCTTCTCGCCCTCGATACTCTTACGGAGGGTCTGGATGGCATAGAATACGCCGCTCTCGCTGGCTCCCTGGATACTGATGCCTTTCTTGTTTATGGTAATGGCATAGGCATCGGGATTAGGGTTCTGAAGGCCCAAGGAGATTTGCATAATGGCCTTGGATTTCTTGGAAGCCACCTCGGGGATGACACCCAGATACTCCTGTGCAAACTGTGCATTGCGTAGCATCTTGGCATTTTCGGCCGGATAAGCTACACCCTGCCCCTTGACGAGCAGTACAACATTGCCTCCGGGCTCCATGTTTACGGAACGGGGCATAGGAACAACCTGATAGGTTACACTGGCATGGGCAGCTAATGTCATGGCTGCCGCCATAAGGAATGATGATAGTTTTTTCATATTATCTTGAATTTAAGTTTCGGAAGCTAAGCTTCCTTTTATCTTCTCTTCATTATCACATACAGTATCACGGGGGCTCCTATGAGCGGTGTGAGCACATTTACGGGGATGATGCTGCCGCTGGCAGGCATGGTACAGAGCAGATTGCAGAGCAACGTCAGGCAACCGCCTATAAGCATGGAGCCGGGAAGCATGATCCTGTGGCTGCTGGTACGGAGGGTCATACGGGCTATGTGCGGAACAGCCAGTCCGAGGAACGATATGGGACCGCAGAAGGCTGTAGTGGTGGCTGTAAGCAGGCCGGTACAGAGGAGCAGCCAGTTACGGGTACGGTGTACATTAACACCCAGGTTGGCGGCATAACGCTCGCCTAAGAGGATGGCATCCAAGGGTTTTACCAGCAGGGCGGCACCTGCCAGACCTGCTGTCAGCAGGATGCAGTAGAGGGGCAGACGGTCCATGCTTACGCCGCTGAAGTTTCCCATTCCCCAGACGATGTAGTTATGTACGCCCTCCTCAGTAGCACTGTAGTTCAGCAGAGAGATAATGGAACCTGTTACATAGCTGATAACCACGCCTGTTATCAGGAGCATTACCTGATTACGTAACAGCGAGGAGAGCATGAGAAGGAGCAGCATGATGCACAATGCGCCCAGTATGGCTGCCATGATGACCAGGAGGTATCCGCTGACATTCAGACTGCCCAATGTAACGGTTCCGCTCAGGAGCAGCATGACCAGGGCTACCCCCAGGTTGGCACCGGCATCAATACCCAGGATACTGGGACCGGCCAGGGGGTTGCGGAAGAGGGTCTGCAGCATCAGGCCGCAAGTACTGAGTGACATACCGCAGAACAGGGCGGTAAGCATTTGGGGAATACGGCTCTCAAGGATGATATAGGACCACTGGGGATGTTCCGGAAGCTGCTCACCCAGCAGGATACGCACTACATCTGCCGCCGGGATACTAAGCGAACCCCAGAGCAGATTGGCCACTGCCAGTAAGAACATGGCTGCAATCAGGAATAAAATGATGGCTCCTCGTCTCATTCTAAGGGACAAAAGTACACTTTTTTCTGCTTAACACCAAGTTCAGGGTGTAAAATCTGAATCAGATTACCCAACAGCACATCGGGATGGAAGGGGGTCTCCTCATAGAAACAGCTGGTATAGGTGTCACAAAGGCATATCCTGGCCGGTATATTACGCAGGGCCGGAACATCCTGGACAATCTGCTCGCGGGTGAGTCGGCCATGATGCTTTACCAGCCATACCTGCGCGGTCAGGGCTCTGTCCAGCACCCGCTCGATACTGAGGGCGGTGCTGCCGGAGCCTTCGATGTCATGGAACAGGTAATCGGCTCCGGCATCCTGGTACATGATGCCCATGGTACTCTGTCCGCCTGGCACATACCAGTAACCGCTCTGGGGCATCTCGCAGATCAGGCGGGGTTTGTGCTGTGCTTTGGAGGCAGCCTGGCGGAGTTGCAGATAGGAGTTCTCAATCTGCATGAACATGCTGTCCGCCAGTTCAGCCTTACCCACCAGACGGCCATAGAACCTGATCCACTCTGCCCTGCCAAGGGGGGAATTCTCCATATACTCAGCGCACTCTATCAGGGGGATACCCATGCGTTCCAGCCTGCCGTATCCTCCGCTGTTCTCGAAGGGACTGAGCATGATGGCATCGGGCTGCAGGGACATGATACGTTCCAGATTGGGTTCCATGCCATTACCTAATTCTACGATACGGCCTTCCTTCAGGGCTTTATGGATGTAGGGGATGTGAATGTATTCGGGCTCGCATATACCGCCGATACAGTCCTTGCATCCCAACTCCATCAGCAGGGAGCAGTGAACGGACGTAAAGACGGCAGCCTTCTTGAGGGGAACCACTACCTCACCCTTACGGCCCTGCTTCTCGCTGACCAGGGTATAGGAATTCAGTACACGGGTGGTATCCCAGGGATTACGTATCGTAACCTGGGTGTAGTGGGGATATTCTACGATGGTCAGGTTACGGGCATAGCGCAGAGGGATGGTATCACCTGAGGCATCTGCCTGATCCGTCTTATTGCCGCTACAGGCAATAAGGGTGAAGAACAGGAGGACCCACCCCCATATCCGCCCCCGTAGAGCGGGACAAATGACTGATTGCTGATTATCCTTTTTCATTTTATTCTTATTTCCAGAAAGATCTCAAAGTTGCGGCCTGGCATGGGACGGGACAGGACGGAGACGTACTCTGTGCCGAACAGGTTGTTTACTACACCCTTCAGGGAAGCATGAAACCTGCGCCACCGGAAGGTTTTCTCCAACGTAATATCATTCATATAATATGGTTTCAACCGTCCGGTGATGTAAGAAACTTCGTTACTGGTGGTGGTAAAACGCTCGCTGTAACAGGTCCACTGGTATGACAGGCTCCAGGTACGCCATGACAGGCGGCCGTTCAGGTTAGCCGAATGAAGGGGCACATATACCAGTTGCTTACCGTACGAGGCATCGTTGTCATCCAGCCGGTCACTTCTGTTGATGCTGGGCGTATAGGCATAGTTGCCTGTCAGGGACAGGGCCCACCGGTTCCTGAGCTTCAGCCCGGCCGTGGCCATTACCTCGGTGCCGTAGTTATGAACCTTCTTCAGGTTAGAGGGCTGCCAATAGCCCCTGATGCTGGGTGTCCAGAGAATCCAGTCGGTAATATAGGAGTCAAAGGCGGAAAGGTTCATCCTGAACGAAAAGGCCTTATGCTCTACCATACACTCTATTCCGCCGTCATAAGTAACACCCTGTTCGGGCCGCAGATTGGGATTGCCGCCGGGTTTGAAATAGAGGTCATCCAGGGTGGGATAACGGTAGTTTCTGGCTACGGATGCCTTCAGGAGAAAGAGCCTCCTACCCTTTTCCGCTTTGGCAGATGAGGACAGGCCGGGTATCTGATACTCTGCAAAGAAGGCTGGTATGACGGGAATGAAATCATTCCGGTAACACTCTTCCCGCAGAACGGCAGATAGCGTAAGGTTCTGAACCGGGCGGTATTTGGCGGAGAGGTTCAGGTTAAACTCTGCCCTGCCCCGGCTGAAATGGTCACCGAAGTGGAAGGGACTTCTGTCCTCGCTCTTCACGTGGTTGTAATAAACGGAGACATTGGCGGTCAGCAGCCAGTTGGAACGGGGCATCCAGTCGGCATTGGCTTGCAGATACCCCTGATGACTGATACTGGAGGAATGGGTAATATCGGTGTTGACCGTTTCACGGGTGGTGGTGTAGTCATATGCGTTGTCCTGCCATACATAGCCGGCACGGGCGCCAAGGTTCCACTTGCCGTAGGATTTGTCCCAGCTGAGTACGCCACGGATGCCGTTCTGAGCGTGTTCGTTCCGGAAATCGGTATTTTCCTTATAGTCCACACTCAGGAAGGGCAGCCCGCGCAGACTATGGGTGAACCATAACATGGCTCCGAAACGTCCGGCCTTAGGGCTCCGGTAATAGACATCCTGCATGACATGAACGTCATCAAAGTATCCGCTCCGGTTATGCTCTACCGGATAGCCTATCTTATCATAATTGGTGTATTTGAAGTCATTCCTGGAGGTGGAATATACTGCCCTGGTACTGGTGCTCCAACGATTACCTCCGTGCGTGAAACGCAGAAACTGGTCATAAGTGCCATAGGAGCCTATGCCCTGAATATACTGTACCGCATAGCCCTGATTATAGAGGGGGAGCGTATGCATATCCACGGCGCCGCCCAGTCCGCCGCCAGTAACAGTCAGCGAGGAAGCGCCGTGCAGCAGCCTGACATGATCCACGAAGTAGGAAGGGATGGTACTGAAATCCACCGTTCCTATCATGGGGGAGTTGATTCTCATGCCGTTCCATAACACCTGGGTATGGCTGGGTGAGGTGCCGCGGAATTCGGCTGTGGATTCCGTGGCACGTCCGTAACTTTTGATGAAGAGTGTGGAATGCTGCGTCAGGATGTCAGACATGCTATGGGCTACATTCTGATGCAGGACGGTGGTATCCAGCAGGGTCTGTTGTATGCCGGCATCCTTCATGCGGCGCGTGGCATCCACCTGCACCTCACGTAAAGCCCGTTCCTGGGCATACATACCCCCTCTGCCTCCCCCAAGCAGGGGGATAATCATTATAACACATCTAATCAGGAATACCTTTCTCATGTCTCTTTAATCTCCCTCCCTACACGGGAGGGCCGGGGTGGGTCTGTGGGCCTCATTTCATATGATAATCCCAGATGCCGTATATCTCGGTGCTGATTTCACCCAGGTTGGGGGTATAGCCTGTCTGTGCCGTCTGTACCTTTACAAAGTTGATATAGTCCAGGTTGGCGGGCTGTCCGTCAGCGGTTACGGCATTGCTGATCTTATAATATCCCATTGGCATGCTGTTGTTGAACTTGGAGTTGACAAAATAGTCGGACCCCATATTGTCAGCATAACCCCATGGGTAAGGAGGTTCGTTACTGTAGCCGTTCTGATAGGTATGCATATCCTTCAGGCGAGAGCCGTAATAGGTGCGACATTCACGCCCCTGAAGATCCCGTTCCACGGGTACCCAATCCTGCCAGTAGGAGGGGTGCTGGTTCCAGGTCTTCATATAGGGAACGATGCCGCTGCCTCCCTGATTGTCCGTCCATTCTATGTCCTGCTCGGGGGCTGTGGGCTTATAGTAGGTTATGGCGTAGTTGAGGGTCTCGTTCTCCGTTCCGTATTCACTTCCCTTCAATTCGTACCAGGTGTCATTGGGCAGGCCGTCACCGTTCTGGTCCTTCATTACCCAGATGATGCCGGGTTCTGACTGATAGTTGAAGGGATTGCCCTTGATGACCAGGTCATAGTCTCCCTGGCTGTTGGTTACATTATGGTCAAATCCGGCCACCAGGTAACCGCCCTGGGCACCGAGGCTTACCATGTATTTTCTGCGGAAGTGTTTCAGGGCCCTGTCACAGGCTTCCTGCATGGTGGCTCCGTCCCAGATGAAATCGCCTACAATGGTATAGCCGTTAACCATAATACCGGGGGCGGGCATATATTCGAAGACCCGGCTCACCAGAGCAGGATCATCTGCCGGCTCGTCCGTGGTATCATCCCCGAAATCAGTATCCGTCCTCTTGCAGAAGGCAAAGTGGTTAGGCGTGATGCCTACACGGAACTGATGGATGAGCTGCCCCTGATCACTGTACCTATACACCATGCCGCTCTGACTGTAATCAATGGCATCGGCCACGTACACTTCGTCATTCAAAGGGTTTACGCCTATGCCGTACAGGAGGTTGCGCTTGCCGTTGCTGAAGGGGGCCCTGATGAAGGGTTCCGCGGGGAAGGTTGTGTCGGTGACGCTCATGCGGTAAACGTCGTTATTCAGGATGTAGAGCAGTTCCTTGTTGCCGTTCAGCACCAATTGTACATTGGACTGGTCCGTACAAAGGGGGATGTCCAGATCAATGCGCTGGCTCAGGGCATCTATACGGTAAAGATGGGGAATATTGTCACCGAAGCCCTCGCCCTCCATCTTATAACCGCCATCGGTAATCACCCATAACTGGCCCAGGTCATCCACGGCCATGCTCTTGGGCTGCCAGCTGCCTAATTCGATGGTATTCACCAGCTGGTCCTTTTCAGAGTCAATAACCAGAATCTTATTGCTGTATGACCAGCAGTTCACAAACACGTACTTGTCATACTGCACCATCTCCTCGGTGGAGGAATAGCCGTTCATACCTATTCCCTCCACACTGATACTGCCCTTGTACTCCATGGTCTGGGGGTTGAAGATATTGATGTAGGAGGAGAAGAGGTCGGTAACGTATGCCTTGTCCTTATATACCTTATATATATAGCGGGGGTTGATGATGTGATTGGCGGCAGAGGCGGTCAGACGGCCCTTAATCTGAAAGGTCTTCTCGTCCAGTGCCCAAATAACGCCAGAGTTCTCTACGGCAATGAAGATGCGGCCGTCAAAGATGGTGATGCTCTGGCCGGTATCTCCCAACGGGATGCCGTTCACCCTACGGAAGACTCCGTTCTCAACCCTCTTCTCTGTGGGGCTGTAATAGGACAGGGTGCTGTTACCTGCATTGAAGTTGCCCTCGCACAGGATGAGCACACCACCGTCAGCCACTGGGTCAACAGGCAGTACGGGATCTGTATCCGGCTCCGGGCCTCCGCTGTTGCTACCCTCTATACCAGAACATGCTGCTGTCAGCACCAGGACCGACAGCAGCATGCATATTTCTCTTAACTTAATCATTTCAGTCTGTTAAAGCCATACCCTTTAGAGAGAGAGGGAGGCTGTAAAGAAGTCTGTTTCTACTTCTTAATAACCACATTATCAATGGCAAAGTATGCTGGGGTATTCAGTCCGTAAGTACCGCTATCACTGCCATCCATGGCGAAACTCAGGCTGTCAACTGCGCCCAGAACTGTCATATCGGCTGTGTACCATTTGTCAAGGAAACCGCCGTCCTTAGCCAATGCGACAGTCAGCGCACCGGTAGCCTGCTGGTCTTTGTAACCGGTAATCTCCACATTACAGAAATCACCCTGTCCGGTCAGCGCCTTGGAATAGCCGGCACCATCACCGTTCTTGGCAATTGACAGGAAGTAAGTGGTACCGATGATGTCCATTGACTTGATGACACGTGCCTTCTTGTCAGCAAACTTCATGCCTGCATTACAATATACTACCACAAAGTTACTGCTTGCGTTCTTAACGGGAACGGCCAGCTGAACGTCATAGCTTCTGGGCTCACCAATATTCTCGTCAATATAGTTGCTGATGGCCGATCCTCCCTCTGAGAAGCCGTACATGCCGCCCCATGCGTTGGACATGTAGCCGCAAAGCTGGGTTTCCTCGTCACACCAGTTGTAGTACTTGGCATCGGCGCCATAAAGCTGGGGACCGCCATACTGAGGCGCGTCAATCAGTGCGTTCCAGTAAGAACCCTCGAAGGTTACGGTCTGAGTCTGTTCCTGTTCGGTTCCGGGATTGAAGTCGGAATCATCACTTTCACACGCAGTGAATGCCATACCTACGGAAAGCAGGCATGCATAAAAGCCAAATTTCTTCATTTCTATAATCATTTTCTATTGTTAGTTTACGTCCTCGCGTTAAAGATTGCCTCCTGGCAACCCTCTTATGACAGATACTCTGACTTACCCTTCAGGATTCACAGTTGCGGGACAGTTCCAGACTCTCACTGGTATTCCTCTGCCACAAAAGTGCTGCAAATATAATATGTTTTAGTGAAAAAACCAAAAAGAATCCGATTTTTCTTTAGTTGACGAGGTGACGAGGCGATAGTTGGCAGGTGGCAGTTGACCGTTGATAGTTTACGGTTTACCGTTCGTTTTGTATTTTGTATTTTGTATTTTGAATTAGTATTAACGCTCCTTGCCCCTTGCCCCCAAAAACAAAGGAAATGAAAGAAAATCGCTGCTTTTCTTTGCATTTCGCTCACTTATTCGTAACATTGAGACTGTGTCTCGAAGTTACTCCCGTTCAGAAATGAAAGAAAATTTCCATTTTTCTTTGCATTTCGCTCACTTATTCGTAACTTTGCACAAATTTTGACAGTAAAAACATAAATTGCGCTAGAAAAATGAGCAAATTACTGAAGCCGACGGACTACAAGGCATTGCTGGATTTGAAGCAGACTGAGTTGGCTATAAAAAAGATAAAGGATTTCTTTCTGAACAGCCTGAGCACCGAGCTGAGACTGCGCAGAGTGACGGCCCCCCTCTTTGTACTGAGAGGACTGGGACTGAATGATGACCTGAACGGTGTAGAGCGCCCCGTAAGTTTTCCTATCAAGGATATGAACGAGGCTACAGCCGAGGTGGTTCATTCCCTGGCCAAATGGAAGAGGGTAACACTGGCGGAATACAATATTGAACCTGGATTCGGCATTGTAACAGACATGAATGCCATTCGCTCGGATGAGGAGATGGACAATATTCACAGCCTGTACGTGGACCAGTGGGACTGGGAGCGCGTAATCAATGCGGAGGATCGTAATATTGCCTTCCTGAAGAAGATTGTGAACAAGATTTACAGTGCTATCCTGCGCACAGAATTCTATATCTGCGAGACTTACCCTCAGCTGAAGCACTTCCTGCCCGAGGATGTTTTCTTCATCCACAGCGAGGAGCTGGCTAAGATGTATCCCGGCAAGAGTGCCAAAGAGCGTGAGGACCTGATATGCGAAAAGTACGGTGCGGTCTTTATCATGGGCATCGGCGGCAAGCTGAGTGACGGTAAGGAGCATGACATGCGTGCACCTGACTACGATGACTGGAGTACGCCTAATGAGGACGGATTCATGGGCCTGAACGGCGATTTGCTGATTTGGTATCCCATCCTGAATCGCAGCATTGAGCTGAGCAGTATGGGTATCCGTGTAGATAAGGAGGCGCTGGAGCGCCAGCTGAAACTGCAGGGTAAGGAGGAGCGTAAGAAGCTGTACTTCCACCAGCGTCTGCTTGGTGATACGCTACCGCTTAGCATCGGAGGCGGTATCGGACAAAGCCGCCTGTGTATGATTCTGCTGCACAAGGCTCACATTGGCGAAACCCAGGCAAGCATCTGGCCGGAAAGTATGCGCCAGGAATGCCGGGAAGCCGGAATGACGCTGATATAAGATAAAGTTTAAAGTTGACAGTTTAAAGTTTAAAGAACATATTATTCCCTTCTCCCTCCCTCGTGAGGGTAAGGGTGGGATTGTTTGTCCCTTGACCCTAAAAGGAAGCATAGCTTCCGATACTCAAAATCATTAATTATTTATAAATGTACAACAAACAGACAAGAAAGCCAAAAGCCGTCACTTGGAAGCAGTTTGCCAACAAGGGCTATTGCGCTTTTGCCAGTCTGAGACGGGAAGTACGCATAGGTGTGCTTAGCGTTGCCACCCTGGGTGTTGCAGCTCAGGCCGAAGCGATGACAAGCACATTCCGTATGCTGAACCCCGAAACAGAGGAAGCAAAAGACGGGAAGGAGATGAGCGAGGTGACCGTAATCGGCACCATGGCGCCGCTGACACAACTGCAGTCAGCACGAATCGTGAGTGTGCTTAGCCGCCAGGACATTGAACAGGCGGGGGTACAGAGTATTAACGATCTATTTAAGTTAGCTACAGGCGTTGACGTCCGACAGCGCGGTGGCTTTGGTATTCAAACGGACATCAGCATTGACGGTGGCACCTTTGACCAGATAACGGTCCTTCTGAATGGTGTCAACATCAGTAATCCCCACACAGGTCATCTTACCGCGGACTTCCCGGTGAACGTCAGTGACATTGAGCGCATTGAGGTCCTGGAAGGTGCTGCCAGCCGTATCTACGGCGGACAGAGTTTCGGCGGAGCCATCAACATTGTCACCAGACATGATGAAGGCAGGACAGTTGAGGCCGGTATTCAGGGCGGCAGCTTTGGCACCATAGAGGCGGATGCCCGGCTGGGATTCCGTATCAAGGGGGTTAGCAACCGTATCAGTGGCGGTGGCGGACGAAGCGACGGCGGAACGGACAACAGTGAATGGCGCAAGGGGCAGCTTTTCTACCAGGGCGACTTCAGCAACGATCAGCTGAGCCTGGACTGGCAGTTCGGTTTCTCGAAGAAGGCTTACGGTGCCAACACGTTCTACAGTGCCGCCTACCCCAACCAGTATGAGAGGAACGAGCGTTTCCTGCTGTCAGTAGGAGCCGAGACGAAGGGGAAATTCCACTTTACCCCGCAAGTGTACTGGAACCGTACTTATGACAACTTTGAGCTGATTCATAATGAACGCTTCGGTGAGAATTTTCACCAAACGGATGTTTATGGAATTAAGGCAGGAGGTTACTTCCGCTGGGTTGGCGGTAAGACAGCCCTGAATGCCGAGATGCGGCATGAAGGGATCCTGAGTACCAACCTGGGCCAGGAACTGAAGCCCGAGCAGTATGTGGCCGTGGGAGGAGAAGACGGTATCTTCTACACGCGCCAGGATGACCGGACGACGGTATCGTTCAACCTGGAACATAATGTCCTGCTGGAGCACTGGACCTTCTCGGCCGGTTTACTGGCCAGCATGACCTCCAGTGTGGACCACAGGTTCCGCTTCTATCCCGGAGTGGATATTGCCTATCGCCCCGACAACAACTGGAAGATATTCTTCTCATACAATAAAGGGTTCCGCCTGCCGACCTTCACGGACCTGTATTACAAGAGTGTCACCCTGGAGGGGAACAAGGGGCTGAAACCCGAGAACAATCATTCCTTTCAGTTAGGAAGCCAGTTTCACCGGAACGGGTATGCCGCTACGGCACGTGCCTTCTATCACAGGGGCAGCAATATGATAGACTGGGTGATGTACACCCCTGAGGATACCTATCACAGTGCAGCCTTTGAACTGGACAATATGGGTGTGCAGGTGGAGGGCCGCTTTGACTTTGACCGGATAACCGGCCGGGATGCGTGGTTCAAAAAACTGACACTGGGATATACCCACATTTACCAGAAGAGGAATGATGATACGGAGATATACAAGAGTAACTATGCTATGGAGTATCTGAGGAACAAGTTCACGGCCTCGCTGAACCATAAGGTCTGGAACCGGCTGTCTGCCACCTGGAGTGTCCGGCTGCAGGACAGAATGGGCAACTATATCAGCAACGGTCAGCTGACAGGCTACAGTACCTATGCCACATTGGACCTGAAACTGCAATGGACGGCTCCGAACTACAATCTGTTCGTTCAGGGAACCAACTTGACGGGAAAGAGGTACTATGACCTGGGGAATGTTCCCCAACCCGGTGCCTGGATAATGGCCGGAGCCAGGTGGAAGATGTAGAAAAAAGCTTGCTTTTTTATAATTCTTTTTGGTATTTGGCAGATTTTGCTTAATTTTGCACAAAAATTAAGTGAAAAAATTGAAAAAGCTAATTACGATACTAATGGGTGTATGCTTGAGCATCAGTGCTCAGGCATACACTATTGTTATAGATGCAGGCCATGGAGGCAAGGACCCGGGAGCCATAGGGTTCTTCAGTAAGGAGAAGAATATCAACCTGGCGGTTGCCAAGGAACTGGGGAGGCTGATTGAACAGAACAGCCCGGGAACCAAGGTGGTTTACACACGCAAGACGGACGTTTTCGTGGAACTGCACGAACGTGCCCAGATTGCCAACCGTGCCAAGGCCGACCTGTTTATCAGCATCCATACCAACAGTACTGCTGCCGGCCCTAAGGGTACATCGTCCTGCGGAACAGAGACTTACACCTTAGGTATGCACCGTGCTGCCGAGAATCTGGAGGTGGCTAAACGCGAGAACACCGTTATCACGCTGGAAAGTAACTTTGAGCAGAAATACGAAGGCTTTGACCCGAAGAGCAGCGAAAGCTATATCATCTTTGAACTGATGCAGGACCAGAATATGGCATCCAGCGTAGGGTTTGCAAAGGAAATACAGAAGCAGTTCCGGACAACGGCCGGAAGAATTGACAGGGGCGTTCACCAGGCCGGACTGCTGGTACTGGCCCGCACCAGCATGCCTGCCGTACTGGTAGAGTTAGGCTACATCAACAATGCCAATGAAGAGAAATACCTGAACTCCAGCGCCGGCGTGGCAGCATTGGCCAAAAGCATTTACAACGCATTCGTGGCATACAAGAAATAAACCGGATCCAACATGAGAAAAGAAGTCAAAATCGGAATCACAGGAATCATCGCACTCGTTATATTGTTCCTTGGCATCAACTTCCTGAAGGGGACTAACCTGTTCTCCTCCACAACCAAGTACTATATTCAGTTCAGTAATGCCAAAGGGCTCAGCAAGAGCAGCAACGTGTATGCCGACGGTTATAACGTGGGGGTGGTAAGTGATATCATATATGATTACGAACACCCGGGGAAGGTGCTGGTGGAAATCAGTACGGACAAGGGCCTGCGCATTCCCAAGGGAAGCAGTGCCAAGCTGGACGAGGCCGTGCTGGGCGGTTGTACACTGAATATGCTGCTGACCACCAACCTGACAGATGCCTACCACCCCGGTGATACCATACCCGGATCAGATACCCAGGGTATGATGGCCAAGGCTGCCAGCATGATGCCGCAGGTGGAACTGGTAATAGCACGTGTGGATACGCTGATAGCTACACTGAACAAGCTGACTTCTGACCCTAACCTGCCGCTGATTATCCAGAATGCCGAACTGCTGACAGAGAATCTGAACAAGAGTGCCCAGGAACTGAACAGACTGCTGGCCAATGACGTTCCGCAGCTGACGGGCACCTTTAACAGAGTGGGCGAGAATGCCGTCACACTGACCGAACACCTGAACAGCCTGAACCTTCAGGCTACCATGGACAGTGTGAACATGACAATCAGCAGTGTACACCAGATGATGAACCAGATTCAGAGTCCGGAAGGAACACTGGGCCTGCTGATGAAAGACCCCGGCCTTTATAACAATCTGAACCATACCGTTCAGAGCGCGGACAGCCTGGTTACTGACCTGAAAGCCCATCCTAAGAGGTATGTTCACTTCTCCGTATTCGGAAAGAAAAATTAATGGCTATTTAAATTTCATTCAAATAAACATTCTTTAGAACTATATTTCATACTAATCCCAATAATGGCATATATTCTTGCAAGTTACGCGGGATTCCTACAAAAAAGGTAGTATTGGAAGGATTTTCGCATACAAGCCTAAAACACAAATAGTTGCAAATTTGCAAGACGGAAGAAAAATGATACGCATTCTGTTTTTCTTTCATAACTGTAAAACAGAAAGTTAAACCATTCAAGGGCGAATTTAATCTGAAAAGGCAAATTTTGCCATGATGTGGAAAAGGCATATCTTTGCATTCGAAATTTAAATTCTTACCTAAAACAACGCATGACTGATTCACCACGCATATTGTGGACACAGTTTCTGGAAATCATCCGGAAAAATGTGAATGAGCAACAGTACCAGACTTGGTTTACACCTATTAAATTCAAGTCCTTTGACACTGCTGCCCATGAATTGGTTATATCTACCCCAAGCCAGTGGTTCTATGAGTATCTGGAGGAGCACTTCAGGAAAATCATCCACCTGACCATGTATCGCGTCTTCGGGAAAGATGCCAGCCTAATATATGAGGTAGAAGTTGTAAAGAACAGTTCCGTCAAGATAGAAAGCGACGACATACAGTCCGTTCCTAATCCGGAACCCGGTAAGCATCAGGTAAACAAGTCTCCTACCCTCACCCAGGCTGTAGGGCCTGCTCAGGATCTGGACTCACAGCTGAATCCCAAGCAGACTTTCAACAACTTCATAGAGGGTATCAGTAACAAACTGCCTCGCAGCATCGGACAGGCCATTGCCGAGAAACCCAATCAGCAGACCTTTAATCCATTATTTATATATGGACCCAGCGGTGTAGGCAAGACGCATCTGGTAAATGCCATCGGAACCAGGCTGAAGGAACTGCACCCCGAAAAGCGCGTACTCTATCTGAGCGCTCACCTCTTCCAGGTTCAGTTCACAGACTCTGTCCGGCACAACACCTTCAATGATTTCATGCACTTCTATCAGAGTATTGATGTGCTGATTATTGACGATATTCAGGAGATGATCGGGCTGGAGAAGACACAGTACGCCTTCTTCCACATCTTCAACCACCTGCGCCAGAACGGACGCCAGATTATCCTTACCAGTGACCGTCCGCCCATTTCAATGCAGGGAATGGAGGACCGTTTGCTGACCCGCTTCAAGAGCGGTTTGCTGGCTGAACTGGAGAAGCCTGAGGTACAACTGCGCAAGGATATCCTGCGAAGCAAGATCAAGCATGACGGACTGGAGATTCCCGAGGATGTCATAGACTTCATTTCACAGAATGTATCCAACAGTGTCCGTGAACTGGAGGGTGTCATCCATAGCCTGCTGGCCTACTCCGTTGTCTTCAACAAGGATGTTGACCTGGCTTTTGCCCAGAGTATCATCCAGCATGCGCCCAAGACTGAAGTCAGGGTAATCAGCGTGGACAAGATTGTGGAAGAGGTTTCTGTTATTTATAATGTAAAGCAGGAAGACATCTACGGTAAGAGCAGAAAGGCTGAGATTGTACTGGCACGCCAGCTGAGCATTTATCTGGCACAGATATGCACTAAACTGTCCGCGAGCAAGATAGGCCTGATGATTGGCAACAAGAATCACGCCACTGTCCTGCACAGCATAAAAACCATCAAGAACCGCTTAGTCACGGATACCGGTCTGAAGGAGCAGGTGGATGAGTTGACAAACAGATTAAGAGGAAACAAATGAACATCAGGGAAAGAAGAACAATCCGCAAATATACTCAGCAGCCCATCTCAGATGAGCTGCTGAATCGCTTATTAGAGGAGGCCGCCAGAACACAGACCATGGGCAACCTGCAACTGTACAGCGTAGTGGTAACGCGCAGTGAGGAGATGAAGTGGAAACTGGCTCCGGCACACTTTAACCAGCCCATGGTGACAACAGCTCCCGTAGTGCTGACCGTCTGCGCCGATTTCCGCCGTACTACTGACTGGTGCGAATGCCGCAAGGCCACGCCCGGATATGACAATCCGCTCAGTTTCATGAATGCCGCCACGGATGCCTTGCTGTTCACGCAGACTTTCTGCAATCTGGCCGAGGAGGAGGGCCTGGGAATCTGCTTCCTGGGTACTACCATCTATATGCCGCAGCAGATTATCGAAGTATTGCAGTTGCCTGAGCTGGTATTCCCCGTTGCCACCCTTACGGTAGGATGGCCCGCAGAAGAGCCTGCCCTGTCAGACCGTCTGCCCTTACAGTCCTTCGTACATGCCGAAACCTACCATCCCTATACAGAACAGTCAATCAATGAATTCTATGCCAGTAAAGAGGCACTGGAGGAAAACAGGCACTTTGTGGAAATCAACAAAAAGGAAACCCTGGCCCAGGTATTTACTGACCTCCGCTATACGAAGAAGGACAATGAAGTGATGTCGGAGGGCCTTCTGGAAGCCCTTCGCCGCCAGGGCTTCATCAGGTAAGACTGTAACAATTCACGAGTGAGAAAGTTTTTCGCCTCACTTTGATAACTTTTTGCCGCAAAATTGTTCAAATTGAAGATTTTTTGAGTAATTTTGCGGCAAAATTCAATTTAACACTACATATATGGAAAATTTAGGTATTGGTTTTGAGCTCATGGTAGTAGGCATGAGCACGGTATTCCTTATCTTATTGATAGTTATATGGGGAGGCAAGCTCCTTATCAAGACCGTTAATAAGATTGCTCCCGAGGAAGAAGCAGCTCCCAGGAAAGGTGCGGCAACATCCGCAGCTGTGGATGGAAACACAATGGCCGTCCTGCAGCAGGTTGTCAGTCAGATAACCGGCGGCAAGGGTCGTGTAGCTTCTGCCAAGAAGATATAATAAAGGGAAAAAGGAGAAGTATAACGAAAAGGTAAAAAAATCAAGATAACGCAAATGAAAAAAGAAGTTAAGTTTAGTCTGGTCTTCCGCGATATGTGGCAGAGTGCCGGCAAGTATCAGCCACGCGTAGATCAGTTGGTAAAGGTGGCCCCTGCTATCATTAAGATGGGTTGTTTCGACCGTGTTGAGACCAACGGCGGCGGTTTTGAGCAAGTAAACCTCCTCTATGGTGAGAATCCCAACAAGAGTGTCCGCGAGTGGACAAAGCCCTTCCATGAGGCAGGTATCCAGACTCACATGCTGGACCGCGCACTGAACGGTCTGCGCATGAGTCCCTGTCCCAAGGATGTACGTAAGCTCTTTTACAAGGTCAAGAAGGCACAGGGCACAGACATCACCCGTATCTTCTGCGGTCTGAACGACACCCGCAACGTAATCCCCTCTATACAGTATGCCAAGGAGGCAGGCATGATTGCTCAGGCCAGCCTCTGTATCACATACAGCCCCATCCACACAGTAGAGTACTATGTGAATCTGGCCAAGACCTTCATCGAGGCCGGTGCCGATGAGATCTGCCTGAAGGATATGGCCGGTATCGGCCGCCCCGTATCCCTGGGTAAGATTGTGGCCGGTATCAAGGCCCTGAAGGAGGACATCGTTATCCAGTATCACTCACACGCAGGCCCAGGCTTCTGTATGGCTTCGATCCTGGAGGTTGCAAAGGCCGGTTGCGATTACATTGACACAGCCATGTCTCCCCTCTCATGGGGTACCGGCCACGCTGACATCATTGCCGTTCAGGAGATGCTGAAGGATGCCGGCTTCAAGGTAAAGGAAATCAATATGGAAGCTTACATGGAGGCCCGTACCCTCATCCAGGAGATGTACGACGACTTCCTGGGCTACTACATACCCGCCCTCAACCATATCAACAACTCACTGCTGGTTAAGCCCGGCCTGCCCGGCGGTATGATGGGCTCACTGATGACCGACCTGGAGGACAACCTGAAGTCACTGAACAAGTGGAAGGTGAAGAATAACCAGCCCGAGCTGACCACAGACCAGTTGCTGGTTAAGCTTTTTGACGAGGTTGCCTACGTATGGCCCAAGGTCGGCTACCCCTGCCTGGTAACACCTTTCAGCCAGTATGTCAAGAACCTGGCCCTGATGAATGTTATCCAGATGGAGAAGGGCAAGGAGCGCTGGAGCATGATTGCCGACAATATCTGGGATATGATTCTGGGTAAGAGCGGTCAGCTGCCCGGCCCCGTTGCTCAGGAACTGGTGGATATGGCCAAGGCTGAAGGACGTGAGTTCGAGACAAATGATCCCCAGAGCTACTATCCCGACAAGTTGGAAGATTTCAAGAAGGAAATGCAGGAGAACGGCTGGGAACTGGGCGAAGACAATGAGGAACTCTTCGAGCTGGCCATGCATCCCGAACAGTACCGTGCCTACAAGAGCGGCAAGGCCAAGGCCGACTTTGAGAAGGATCTGGCAGAGCGTAAGGCCAAGAAGAACGCTCCTGCTGCCGGTGCCGAACTGCCCAAGCAGATTAAGGTCAGCCTGAACGGTCAGACCTACGAGGTAAATATCGCATACGGAAACGAGGCCCCCGCCGCTACAGCCGCTCCTGCTGCAGGCGCTGCTGTTCCTGCCGGTGAAGGCAATGATCTGCTGGCACCGCTGGAGGGTAAGTTCTACCTGGTAAAGGACAACTCTGAGACTCCTAAGAAGGTAGGCGACAGCGTACAGGAAGGCGACGTCCTGGGTTACATTGAGGCAATGAAGACCTTCAATGCCATCCGTGCGGACAAGGCCGGTGTAATTACCGCCATCCTTGTAAACAGCGGTGATGCCGTAGAAGAGGACGATCCCATCATGAAAATTCAAAATCTATAAATTCAAAAATCAAAAAGCCTTTTAGCATAATTGAAAGATGCAAATGCTTCTTGAGTTATAAACAACGGATTGAATAACAATTTTGAAATTTGAATTTAATATTTTTGAATTATGAATATGATATATGACATCCTTGACAAGCTATACCAGATGACAGCCGTCTCAGCCATTGCAGAGAATCCGCTGTTCATCATCATGTACCTGCTTGCCTTCACCCTGCTCTATCTGGGCATCGTGAAAAAATACGAGCCTCTGCTGCTTGTCCCCATCGCCTTCGGTGTGCTTATCGCCAACTTCCCCGGCGGTGGCATGGGCGTGCTGCAGGCCAACAGTGAAGGCCTTGTGCCCGTAACTGTGAATGGCGTTACCACCATGCGCAATATTTATGAGATGCCTTTGCATGAGATTGCTCATGATCTGGGTCTGATGAACTATCTTTACTACGCCCTCATCAAGAGCGGCTTACTGCCCCCCATCATCTTCATGGGTGTAGGTGCGCTGACTGATTTCGGCCCCATGCTCCGCAACCTGAAACTGGCCATCTTCGGCGCTGCTGCTCAGATGGGTATCTTTGCCGTACTGCTGGTTGCACTGCTGGTAGGTTTCACTCCTCAGGAAGCCGGTTCATTAGGCATTATCGGCGGTGCTGACGGTCCTACCGCCATCTTTACCACCATCAAACTGGCTCCCCACTTGCTGGGCCCCATCGCCATCGCAGCCTATAGCTACATGGCACTGGTTCCTGTAATCATACCGTTGGTTGTGAAGCTGCTCTGCTCTGAGAAGGAGCTGCGCATCAACATGAAGGAGCAGGACAAGCTCTACCCCGATGCATTGGAGATTAAGAACATGCGCGTGCTGAAGATTATCTTCCCCATTGCCGTTACCACTATTGTGGCCATCTTCGTTCCCACTGCTGTCAGCCTGGTAGGTATGCTTATGTTCGGTAACCTGGTGAAGGAGATCGGTAATGATACGAACCGCCTCTTCGACGCAGCCAGTAATGGTATCATGAATGCCGCCACCATCTTCCTGGGCCTCTGTGTAGGCGCGACTATGACAGTGGATGCGTTCATCAATGTTACCACACTGGGTATCGTAGCCGGTGGCTTCTGCGCCTTCGCCCTCAGTATTGCCAGCGGTATCTGCATGGTTAAGGTATGGAATCTCTTTGCCAGGAAGAAGATCAATCCGCTTATCGGAGCTACCGGCCTCAGCGCTGTTCCCATGGCCAGCCGTGTATGCAACGGTATCAGCACCAAGTACGACCCCAAGAATCACGTTCTGAACTACTGTATGAGTTCTAATATCTCAGGCGTTATCGGCTCTGCCGTAGCAGCCGGCGTACTCATCAGTTTCTTAGGATAAGGCTTTAGCTTACATACATTTTACTGCCACACGCGGAAAAAAATAATCCCTCGTGTGGCAGTTTTTTTTATGTTTGCTTTGTTATCCACCCACTTATTTGTAATTTTGAGGCGCAATTAACGGAAGAATAACCATTTCTACACGGAAATAAAGCCTCAGAACGTGAAAACGACTAACAACACAAAATGGTGTCTCACCTGCATCATAACGGCGCTGGCGTACATCCAGTCCTATGCTCAGGGAACCAACATAGGCAATCTGCCCATGGGATATAACAAGACGTGGACAGCCAGGTTGCTTTTTAACCCGGAAGGCGGATATGCCGGAAACAACTCTAACACGGAAAGCGAGATTCACGGATGGAGCAGACTGTACGAGGCACTGCAGAATGACCAATACGTAATCAGCATGCCCGTTCCCGTATCCGACCCGGACAACGGGCGCGTACAGTTCAAGACCCCCATTACCATACAGAACGGTCACACTTACCGGTTCAAGGCTAAACTGTCAGTCAGCAAGAACTATGCGGACATTATCCTTAACCTATCTGAAAACGAGAAAGATAACACAGTTCTCTTCACCGAAAACTACACCATAGGAGCCGGGTACGACAGACAGATAACAGAAAGCGGTATTCCGGGAAAAGACATCAGTGACATGAAGCTGGCACTGTACATCAGCACCCCGACAGCAAACAACAGCATCCGGATTTCCGGCATCAGCCTATATGACGAGACCGAGCAGAAGGAGCTATGGACAGGCACATCCTATTACAACTACTGCTTCTACAAGGATGAAGATACGGGACGCCGCATCAAGGACATGACAATTGAGGGGCGCACCGAGACACTGAGCTGGACCGAAGCCGACTTTGACGACAGCATGTGGGCAGAGGCACCCATGCCCATCGGTAACCAGGGATACATGGCAGAGCTGAAAACCATCTGGCCCGGAGGAGATAACAGCAATTACTGGATCAGGCGTGACTTCCAGTTGGATGAGGTGAAGAACTCAACAGCCTATTATATAAATGTATGCCACGATGACAACTACAGCATTTATGTAAACGGACACCTGATAGACAGCCAGCAGGGATGGACTGACGGCAAGAACCCCGTCAGGATAGAGATACCGTCTAAGTATCTGCGGGTAGGCAACAACGTGATTGCCACCTACATCCAACAGAACTGGGGCGGCAAGTTCTATGACTGCGGCATGAGCATCACAGAGGATGCCTATGACGAGGGCGACATCGGTGCCGACATCCCCGCCTCGCTGGTAGCTACCGAGGTGAACGTAGCCAATATAGACCAGACCATAGACTACTCCTGGAACTATGGCGGATGGGTGGAGTTCTACAACAAGTCAGACAAGCGTCTGTCCCTGCGCTACCTTTATATCAGCGACGATGCCGGCGACCTGAAGAAATTCATCCTGCCGGATGTGGGTATCGTAGAGCCGCACGGCTACCGCTGCATCTTCTTCGACCATAATGCGGCCGACGGCCAGTACGGCGAGCAAGCCAAAAGGCAAGTACCGTTCAAACTGCAGACAGAGGGCGGACAGCTCTACCTGAGCGAGGACGGGCACACCCCCTTCATGACCATAACATACCCGGCAGCTATTGCCCGGTGTTCCTGGGCCAGGACAGACCTGACCGGAAACGAATGGAGCTACAACGGATGCCCCACCCCGGAAGCAGCCAACAACACAGCCGCTTTTGCCGAGTTCCGCTTGAACGCTCCCGAGGCGGATACCGACTCCCGCCTGTTTACCGAGCCCTTCAGCGTAAGAGTCAGCATCCCCTCCGGTGCCACCCTCCGCTATACCACAGACGGCACCACGCCCACCCTGCAGAACGGAGCGGAGAGCCGGGACGGCCTCTTCCGGATTTCAGAGACAACCAGCCTGCGCCTGCGCCTCTTCCAGGAAGGATATCTGCCCAGCCAGGTAATCACCCGCACATATATCCTGCAGGACGAGGACTACTATCTGCCCGTCATTGCCATCACCACCGACCCCGACAATCTGTACGACAACACCATAGGCGTGTACATTGACGGAACAAACGGTGTCAGCGGCAGGAATCACGGCAAATCCAATATCAACATGGACTGGGAACGCCCCGTCAACTTCGAGTACATCACACCTGACGGAAAGATGGTCATCAACCAGGAGGCCGAATTTACCATCAGCGGCGGATGGAGCCGGCATTATGCCCCGTCCTCCTTCAAACTAAAGGCAAGTAAGCTGTATGAAGGCACCACCAGCTTTGACTACCCCTTCTTCCGTTACAAACCCTATAACAGATACAAGCAGCTGCAGATCCGCAACGGCGGCAATGACAACAACTCGCACGAACACGGACGCGTCAGGGACGCTATCACCCAGCAGGTACTTATCAGCAACGGATTCTACATTGACGCACAGGACTATCAGCCCGTACATGTATTCTTCAATGGCGAGTACGTAGCACAGATGAACCTGCGTGAGCCCAACAACCGCTACAACGGCACTGCCAACTACGGCTATGACGATGATGAGATGGATGCCTTTGAGTACAGCAACGGCTACTTCCAGAAGGCCGGAACCAAGGACGCCTTCAATGAATGGCTCAACCTCAGCAGAAACGCCGCAGACGACAACACCTACAACGAACTGCGCCAGCTGGTGGACATGGACGAGGTTATCAACTTCTTTGCCGCCATCTCCTACATAGGCTGTTCTGACTGGATCTGCAACAACAATAACGTAAAGGGCTACCGTTCCCTGCCCGACGGGAAATTCCATCTGACACTGCATGACCAGGACTGGGGATGGAGCAACAGCAACGGCGTAAGCCTCATCAACAACAACACCGGAAACGAACTGCTGCAGATCTACAATAACATGAGGCGGAACCCGCAGTTCCAGCGCCAGTTCGTGAACGCATACTGCCTGCTGGGCGGCAGCATCTTCACCCCGGAAAGGTGCAACACCATAGGAGACAGCATCTGCCAGCTGGTAGAACCGGCCCTGGCCATAGAAGGCAAACAGCCCTGGACCTCCTTCAACGAACAGCGCAACAACATGACCGGCACCCAGAGCAGGCAAGCCCGCATAAGTGCCCTGCGCAGCAGCTACCAGTTAGGCACAGGTATGAAAGTGAGATTCCGGGCCGACATCCCGCAGGCCTCCCTTATGCTTGACAACCTGCCCGTTCCCGGCAATGCCTTCGACGGAACACTCTTTGCCCCCGTGACACTCACGGCAACCGCACCGGCAGGATACACCTTCAAGGGATGGGCCAGCATGACAGGGGGCCAGCAATCGGTATTCCCCCAAAAGGACACATGGCTGTACTATGACCAGGGCCCGCTGGAATCAGACAGCTGGAAGAGCGCCGACTACAACACATCTGCCTGGAAACAGGGATATGCCCCCTTAGGCTACTATACCGGCGGCCAGAGGGATTACCGGACCATCCTGAGCTACGGCACCGACGCAAGTGCGAAATACATTACCTATTATTTCAGGAAAACGTTCAGCCTTCCCGAAGACCCCGCCAGTGATGACAAATTCACCCTCAACTATATAGCCGATGACGGATTTGTCGTTTACGTAAACGGCACGGAGGTTTACCGCTACCTGATGCCGGAAGGGGAGATACAGTACAGCACCTACGCCACCACCTATGCGCAGGCCAACCCTGATGCCGGTTCATTCACCATTGCCCCCTCCTACTTCAGGAAGGGACGTAACATCATAGCCGTAGAAGTCCATAACAACGTACCCGGTTCCAGCGACATCTACTGGGAAGCCGGCCTGGAAAGGAGTTTCAGCAGTCCCGCCATTATCAGTCAGGAGAACCAGCTGACCCTCCGGGAGGACAAGGACGAATCCTACACAGCCCTGTTTGAGCCCATTACCGGGGCAGGCGACTATGCCGCCTCAGGCGCCTCGCCCATACGCATCAACGAAGTAAGTGCCGACAACGGTATCTATGTGAACGAATACGCCAAGCGGGATGACTGGATAGAACTGTACAACACCACCGACCAGGACATAGACATCGCCGGAATGTACCTGAGTGACGACGTGAGTGATCCTACCAGATATCAGATTACGGGAACCCCCTCTCCCATGGTAGAAGGCCAGGAAGGGATTTCCACCATAGTACCCGCACACGGGACCAGGATAATCTGGGCCTCGAAGAGAGAACAGGGAAATCGGTTGCACGCACCCTTCAAGTTAGCCAATACGGACGGAGGCGTGGTAATCATACAGGCAGGGGACGGCAGTTGGGCCGATGCTCTGTGCTATGACATGCAGGACAGCCGCCAGAGCTACGGCCGTTACCCCGACGGTGGAAACAGAACATTCCTGATGAATATCCCCACCATCGGAAAGAGCAATATCCTGAGCACCTATGACAACTTCACCCTGGCAGACCTGTATTACGACGAGGAAAACGGCAGGAACACACAAGAGCAAGAAATCATAGACAATCTGCAAAGATTTGCACCTGACATTGCCAGCCGGATAATCCGCACGGAATACTACAGTCTGAACGGCCAGAAGCTGTCCGGACCCGTACAGGGAATCTGCATTTGCAGGCAATACTACAAGGATGGAACAATTATCGCAAAGAAAATAGCGAAAAGATAGTATATTCAGCAAAAAAAATTGTACTTTTGCACCGGAATTAACAACAACTCATAATGAAAATCAAACGATTTAACCTAATTTCCATTCTGTTAATGGGCCTGGTCCTTGCCACCGCTTGCACAGAGACCATAGACACATCAGCCCGTTACGTCTTCAAGGAACGCACTATTGGAGGCTACCTTTCCGAACACGAACAGTTCAGCGAATACGTACGCCTGCTGAAGGAACAGAAAGTCAGTGACATCTCCGAGACAACCGTCTATCAGCTCATGACGGCATACGGAGCCTACACCTGCTTCGCTCCCACCAACGCCGCCATCCAGCTGTACCTGGACAGTCTCTGCATCAAGGGCATCATCCCCGAACCCAGCTGGGACGCCTTCCCCAATGAAAGGCTGCTGGACTCCATCCGGTATGTCATTGTCATGAACAGCCTGCTGGACGGAAAGGACGCAGACCGTAAGACATTCACCGTCAGCGAGTTCCCTGATGATAACGAAGAGTTCTCCATCAACACCATGGCAGACTGCAAGATCAGCGTCGTTTATAACAAGAACGACCTGGACTCCTGCCTGATAGACGGTATATGCCCCGTATCCACCACCAACAGGGATATCGAGTGCCTGAACGGATTCATACACGAATTAGGCTATACCATCAACCCCACCAACGAAACCCTGGGAAGTACCATGCACCTCTACGCCACACAGCCCGACTGCGGCTATCACGTAATGGCCAAACTGATTGAGGCCTGCGGACTTACCGACACCCTTTCAGCCGTGAAAGACTATGAGTATGAGCGGATGGTAAAGCAGGGAATCATTACCGAAAGCTGGTGGAACAACATCGGAACATACGTCCAGCCGCAGCCACGCCGCAAATACGGCTTCACCCTATTTGCCGAGACAGACGACTTCTGGGCGAAAACGCTGGAGAAAGACGTCAGGGACATCACCGTCAATGACATACGTCAGTGGGTAGCCTCACAGAACTTCTACCCCGAAGCCGTCAATGACGAGAACTATACCAGCGAGAGCAACCTGCTGAACCAGTTCGTCACCTACCACCTGCTGCCCTGCCGCCTGACGGTGGACAAGCTGGTCCTCCACTATAACGAGAAAGGCTTCAACCCCAAGGGCAGGAACAAAACCCCTACAGTACCCGTATGGTCACACTATGTGACAATGGGCAAGAGACGCCTGCTCCGCCTGTGGGAGAGCGCCGAAAGCAACGGCGTATATCTGAACCGCTTCCCCGTATTGGACAACGGCAGGCACGGCACCTATCGCGAGGTATCATGCACACCCGAGAACGAGGGAATGTACGTAAGGACCGACGCGGATGCCAGACTGGTAAAGCTCATGAACTCCATCATCTACCCCATTGACAAGGTACTGGTATATGACAGTCACGTCCGCGAGGAACTGATGCGCACCCGTCTGCGCTACGATGTATGGGACTTCGCCCCCGAGATGATGTCCAATGACATGCGCGTAATGAGCTACTTCATGCGCTACTCCTTCCCGCCCGACGAGGTCTATCAGTACTTCAACGACATCAACGTGAACACCAAGGATATGATCTTCTATCTGCTGAACGGTATCAACCAGGACTGGCCCAACTACCAGGCTGACGAGATGCTTTGCGAAGGCTTCTACGACATCACCCTGCGCCTGCCCCCCGTTCCCATATCCGGAACCTACGAGATCCGAATGGGCGTATCCACCGAGAGCCCCTGGCGCGGTATCTGTCAGGTATATTTCGGCGAGAACAAGGATGCCCTCTACCCTGCCGGCATTCCCGTCAACATGGCACTGGGCGGAACAGACCCGCTGCTCAAATGGGAGTTGGACACACAGGATGACGACTATAACGCCGAGGTGGACAAGCGCATGCGTAACAACGGCTTCATGAAAGGCCCCGAATACTTCTGTGAGGTACCAGGCGGCAGCCAGACCGCCCGCACCCTGGCCAAGACAACACGCCGAATCCTGCTCCGCACCCACATCGATGCCGACAAAGTGTACTACATGCGATTCAAGAGCGTACAGGACAAGAAGGATAAACAGCTCTTCCTGGACTACATCGAATGGTGTCCCAAGGAAATCTACGACAACCCCGAAACCCCGGAAGACATCTGGTAAAACATGAAAGAAGGCAGCCTGACCGGCTGCCTTCTTCTGTATCATTACTCCTGATAGTAAACCCGCTTGACACGGTTACTGATGCCGGTCAGAATCTCGTACGGGATGGTATCTATGATATCCGAAAGGACCGAAGGCGGCAGCTCCTCACCGAAGATCAGGACCGAATCGCCCTCCTGACAGGGAATATCCGTAACGTCTATCATACATACATCCATACAGATATTTCCCACATAGGGCGCCCTATGTCCGTTGACCAGGCAGAAGCCCTGCCGATTGCCCAAACGACGATTCAACCCATCGGCATAGCCAATAGGCAGAGCGGCTATGCGGCTATCCCGATCCAATACGGTACGACGACTATAGCCTATACTCTCCCCCGCCGGTACATCATGAATCTGCAAAATGGTCGTCTTCAGCGTGGAAACATTATTCAACAGTTCATTCGTGCAACTGTCTATGCCATAGAGCCCAAGCCCCAGCCGTACCATATCCATCTGACGCTCAGGGAAACGGCTTATGGCTGCACTATTGCACATATGTCGCAGGATATGATGGTGGAATACAGCCTGCAACGCATCGGCACCCCGCTCAAAAAGCGCGAACTGACGTGATGAGAACTCATCAAAGTCCTCGCTGTCACTCCCTACAAAATGTGAGAACACGGAACGTGGTATAAGTGCTGTCTGACGACGCAAACGATAAATGAGCTGCGGCATGTCGGCTATGGGGTCGAACCCCAGGCGATGCATACCAGTATCTAACTTGATGTGAACAGGGAAATCCGTGATGCCCTCCTTCTCCGCTGCACGAATAAGGGCATCCAACAAACGGAAGCTATAGACTTCGGGTTCCAAGTGATATTGGAACAAGGTATGAAAACTCGTCATCTCCGGGTTCATCACCATGATATTGGACGATACGCCTGCCTGGCGCAAGGTAGCCCCCTCGTCGGCTACAGCCACGGCAAGATAGTCAACACGATGGTCCTGCAGCGTCTTGGCGATCTCCACGGCACCAGCTCCGTATGCATCAGCCTTAACCATGCAAACCACTTTTGTCTCCGGGCGCAGGAACGAGCGATAATAGTTCAGATTGCCTACCACCGCATTCAGGTTTACCTCCAGAATGGTTTCATGCACTTTATATTCCAACAGGTCGGTCACTTGATCGAACTGGAAACTGCGCGCACCCTTGATAAGCACCAAAGAATCATGAAGAGCCTGGAAAGCTTCACTCTGCAATAACGAAGGTGTGTCGGGGAAGAAATAGCATTGAGCGCTGAGGTGCTGGAAGCAATCACGATGCGCACTAACCACCGGTCCCACAGCCATCAGACATTCCAAGCCCCGACTCTCAATAAGTTGTGCCACATGACTGTAAAACATCATGGGAGGCACACCCGTCTGGAGTATATCGCTCAAGATGAGTGTACGACTGCGTCCCTGACGCTCTGGCCTGCGATTCATAAAGTCCAAGGCAATATCAAGACTATTGAGATCGCTATTGTATGAGTCATTGATGAGTGTGCAACCACGCTTTCCCTCCTTCACCTCAAGGCGCATAGCCACAG
>JAEEGK010001685.1_pt1 | contig 55387 bp, 42 predicted proteins | sample 8958771 | NCBI WGS metagenome assembly JAEEGK01 (sample SAMN16246547, study PRJNA631951) | gut metagenome | biome: gut microbiome; feature: rumen; material: SC-attached | host: Bos | place: Iran: Karaj | collected 2018-10 | reverse complement strand
GGATGCCGAAAAGACCATCGTCTGCAAGCCCTACGATTGGGATGAGTTAAAGTATTGGTTAAAAAGAAACAAATAAATCAATTGAAAATTATATAGTTATATGAATAGAATAAAAGCATTATTTCTCTTGTTAGTGCTGGCCTTTTCGGTTGGCACAAGTGTCGCCCAGGATGCTGAAACGCGTTGGGTGGATTCGGTGTATAACAGCCTTACCATGGAGCAGCGTGTGGCCCAGTTGATTTGCATGAGAGCCAACCAGCCCGACAAACCGTTTTATGAAGATGTGGCGAAGTACATCAAGAAGTATAATATCGGTGGCGTGTGCTTCTTCCGTGCCGAGGCTGATGCACAGGTGAAACAGACCAACGACTGGCAGGCCATCGCCCAAACGCCGCTGATGGTCGCCATCGACGCGGAATGGGGCTTGGCCATGCGTGTGAAGAACACCATCGCCTATCCTTACCAGATGACCCTTGGTGCTGTCAATGACAACGAGCTGATTTACAGGATGGGAACACAGATTGCTGAGCAATGCCAGCGCATGGGTATCCATGTGAATTTCGCTCCTGTCGCGGATGTCAACTCCAATGCCGCCAACCCCATCATTGGGATGCGCAGCTTCGGCGAAAACCCACAAACCGTGGGGGAAAAAGCCACTTCTTATGCCCTTGGAATGCAAAGCAAAGGGCTGATTACCACTATGAAACACTTCCCAGGACACGGCAACACGGCCACCGACTCTCACCTGACTTTGCCCACCGTGACCCGCACGATGGAAGAGGTTCAAGGTATCGAGCTAGCTCCTTTCCGCTACATGATTGAAAACGGTGTGAATGGCGCGATGGTGGGACATCTGTATTTCCCTGCCATTGAGAAAGTTAAGAATACTTCTTCGTCACTTTCCTATGGTGTTGTGTCTGAGCTTCTGAAAGAAGACATGGGCTTTGAGGGCCTGATTTTCACCGATGGCCTCGACATGAAGGGCGTTTCGGAGACGGTGCGCCAAGATAGCGTTCCCTACGTTTCGTTCATGGCGGGCAACGACGTGCTAATTCTACCTACCAACGTGCCTTTCGCCATCAAGACCATCAAGGCGGCGGCGGAGCGCGACCCGAAGGCGGCGGAACGGCTTGAGGAAAGCTGCAAGAAGATTCTGCGCTACAAGTATCGCGCTGGCCTGAACCATTACAAACCCGCGCCTACTGCCAATCTGATGACCGACCTTAAAAAGCAGGAATACAAGGATTTGCGCCAACAACTCTATGAAGAGGCTGTCACAGTGTTGCGCAATGAGAATGAGGTGCTTCCGTTGGCTACCAACAAGAAAATCGCGGTAGTGACCATCGGTAACACCAAAAACGATGTGTATAGTGGCCTTGCGGACAAAGGCTTGAATATCAGGTCATTCGTTGTTGGCAAGGAGAACGTTGCCGAGAAATCGGCGGAATGGCTGAAAGCTTTGGAGAGCTACGACTTGGTTGTGGTTAGCATAGAGAAAACTAGTATGTTCGCCAACAAAAACTATGGCATCACGGAGGCTACGGTGAGTTTCTTCAATCGTCTTGTGGCTCAGAACGACGTGATTCTCAATCTGTTTGCCTGTCCGTATGCCCTCGATTTGTTCCGCATCAACAATAGCGTGAAGGGCTTGATTGTGGCCTATCAGGATGAGGTGCCGGCCGTGAATGCCGTCGTGAAAGTGCTGACGGGCGAGATGGAGGCTAAGGGAACGCTGCCCGTCTCGACCAACAAATTCAAGTGCGGCGATGGCATTGTGGCAATGGCTCCTATCAAGAAAGAGCATGTCCTGCCTTCGAAGGAAGAACCCGCCAAAACCATGGAGACTACACAGGCTTTGGAACCCGTTAAAAATGAGGGCTTTGTCTCTCTGCCAACAGGTACGATGAAGAAGTCGTTTGAGCGCCGTTTGGACTCGGTAGCACAGTCTGGTATCACGATAGGCGCCTATCCGGGCTGCCAACTCATGGCGCTGAAAGACGGTAAAGTGGTATACGACAAGTGTTTCGGAAATTTTACCTACGGAGGCGGCCATAAAGTGCAGCCTGACGACCTTTACGACATCGCCTCCTGTACCAAAATCTTTGCTTCCACGCTGGCAATCATGAAGTTGTATGATCAGGGCAAAATCGATCTTAACAAATCTTTAGCGGATTTTTTCCCTTATCTGAAGGGCAATGAACACGGCAAGCTGAAACTCATTGACATCATGACGCATCAGGCCGGACTGAAGGCTTGGGTACCGTTTTACAAGCCAACCATTGACAAAAATGGCCCAAAATCAGAGTTTTACACTGAAGAAATCGATGAGCAGCATCATGTGCGTGTGGCTGAAAACCTCTATCTTATCAACGACTACACCGACCGCATTTTCGACTCCGTTTCCAAGACAGCGCTGGGCAAAACGAAATATCTCTACAGCGACATGGGCTTTTATTACATGCCCAAAATCGTGAAACTCATTACCAATCAGAATATTGAGAGTTTTCTGGAGCAGGAGTACTACTATCCGTTGGGGCTGAATCACATCGGTTATAGGCCTTTGGAGCATTTTACACGCGACCAGATTGCTCCCACCGAGAACGACACCATTTTCCGCCATCAGTTGGTTTGGGGCGACGTGCACGACCAAGCTGCCGCCATGATGGGCGGTGTGGCAGGTCATGCAGGGCTGTTTTCCAATGCCCGCGACCTTGCTGTCATCATGCAAATGCTTTTGGATGAGGGCGTTTACGGTGGTAAGCGTTACCTGAAACCTGAAACGGTGCGTTACTTCACCAAGGCACCTTTTGCCGCTACTAACGACAACCGTCGAGGCATTGGTTTCGACAAGCTGCCGATAGGGAAGAAAGGTTCTTGCACGGCTTCCAAGTCAGGCTCGATGCAGGGCTATGGACACACGGGCTTCACGGGTACGTTTGTCTGGGCAGACCCCGCCAATGACTTGATAATCATCTTCTTGTCAAATCGCGTCTATCCCGATGCCGAGCCGAACAAGTTGGTAAAGAGCGGCATTCGTTCGGTGCTGCACGACATTCTTTACGAGGCGTATCCGATTCAGTGAGCATCAATCTTTTGCCGCCTTTCGTTCAAAAACAGTTTCTTTGTTCTCGCTTTCAGGTTCTTCGACCTGCAAACCGTTGATTTTGTGGTTGCTGACGTCGTCGAGGACGATGGCTGTGCGATAGTCTTTTTTCAGTGCTTTCAAAGTGATGTTGTTCATCACGATGCCGTCGACGTGGCGGATGAAAAAGCCCCAAGCAGGCAGTTCCATGTGCTGTGAGAACTCGGGATAAGCCTTGGGCATCTCAGGTACTTTGTCCAACTCGTCGAGGCCGACATGGGCATAATGTTCATCGCCGCCACCAGGGAACACAATTTCGATGTTTTCCAAAGTGACATTCTTTATCTTACTGTCTTTCAGTCCGATGATTCCACAAGGCGAGATGTTCCTTGGCAGGTCTTCGATGGGTCCCTCATATTCGTATCCTTCATCTGGTTTGTCGGTGGCCACTTCACAATAGAGGTTTCTGATGGTGATACCGTCCATGAAACTTTGCTTGTCGCGGCGCGCGCCAACATTCACATAAATGGCGTTGCCCACGTTGGTGGCGTAGAGCGAGTCGACGAGAATGTTCTCACAAATGCCGCCGTCGACGCTTTGGATGGTGATGGCGCTGCGGTAGGTGTCATAAACGGTGTTGTCGATGATTCTCACGTTCTTGAATCCGCCCGCGCCCATGGTGCCGAACTTGATGCCACTCGCGCTGCTGCGTGCGGTGCAATGACGCACCTCCACGTTTTGGCATAACTTCTTGTTGCTGTGTGACTTGAGGCAGATGGCATCGTCGCTGGCATCAATGTAGCTGTTGGTCAAAAGGAAGCCGTCGCAGTCCACGATGTCGATGCCGTCGTTGTTCCAAAAAGCCGTGCTTTGGATGCGGACATTGTTGACCGTGACGTTTTCGCATTGGTCGTACATCGTCACCCAGTTGGCGGCGTTGCGGAAAGTGACGTTGTCGACCTCCACGTTCTTACATTCCCTGAAAATCAGCAGTCTAGGACGAAAGCCTTCGCCCACGCGGTCGTTGCTCAGTCTGTCTTTCATGAGGCCTTTGTGCACGAGGTCAGTGCAGTTGTTGCCCAACTCGCGCCCTTGTCCCTCGATGACGCCGCCACTGTTGTAAACTCCAATAAGCCTGATGTTCTCAACACCTTCGGCTAAGATGAGGGCGTGGTCGTTTGTAGCGTTAAGTCGGTCATAATCAAAAGGATTCGTGCTGCCGACAAGCACGGCACCTTCCATCAGTTCGATGGTGACGTTCGATTTGAGGTGAATGCTGCCCGTCAGGTAACGGCCTACCCAGAAACGTAGCGTGCCACCGCCTTGTTCTGCAATCCAGTCGATGGCAAATTGTATGCTGCGGGTGTTCATGGTCACGCCGTCACTGCGAATGCCGAACTTAGAGGCGTTGTAGGTGGGTTTTTGCTCTTGTGCGATGGCTTGAAGGCCGATGAACAGGGCTAGAGAGAGGTTGAGTAGATGCTTCTTCATTTTGTTGTATTGTTTGGTCTGCACTGCGTTTGCATAGGGTTACGCCCTTTCAGGGCTGTGGTTTGATATAGTTTGACTGGTCCGAGCAAGCCCATGGGCTGCAAGGGCTGTTCCCGTCGGGGATGGTTGACATAGACCCACGTGGTTGGGTTTTCCTCGCGGCTGAAGGTCTTGAGATAATTGCCCATGGTGGTCGTGACGTGGATTTCAATGTCGTTTTCGCCGTTTTTGAGGTAATCGGTGAGGTTGTATATTCTACGACCATAGTATTGAACACCAACGGATTGTCCGTTGATGAACACCTCAGAAACACCTTCCACCAACCCTAAATCCAATATTGTAGTGACGTTGCGTGCAACGTCTGTACCAAAATAGTCAATGGTTTTCCGATAAACGATAGTGCCACAGAAATGCTGGTAGTCTTCATCGTCTTTCAGGTCGAACAAGGTATCGAAATAGGCACTGGTGGTATCATGCAAAAGGCTGTGGCACAGTTCAATGTCCCAATTATTCGAAAGGTCAAAGAGTGACATTTCTTTTGCTATTTGGTGTAACGGCTGCCAATTTGGGAGGTCTACGGGCCTTGATTTTTCGAACACAATGAGCACGGACTCAGTAGGGCCGAAGTCGAAGGTGTAGCTGCCATTCTCATTAAATGGCAATGCAAAGCGTTCGCCTGTCTGTAAGTCCCAGATTTGAGCTTGTCGTCTGTGAGTCAATTGCTTATTGAAAGAGATTTTGGTTTGGTGCGATTGATAACGGTGACTGTTGCTCACCAGAACCATCTCGCTGCCGTCGTCGGTAGTGTAACGGTTCTGCATCACATAAGGGTCGGGATTTTCGATGTCAAGATAACGCGGAAGGCTCTCGGCTCGCATGAGGCTGTCGTACCACCCCAAAAAATCCTCTTGTGGTGGCTCAACGAAGACGAAACGGTCTTGGTGCCGCATCATCTTTTCCATGGTGGATTTTACAAGGGAGTCATAGTAGGCATAGTTTTCCCGCAATCTCAACGATTGGTATGGCATCGTGTCAATGCAAAGAATTTTGCCACCTGTTTCCACAAACTTCAGCAATTGATCGGCAGTTTCGGGATGCAGGCTTTCCACGTCAATAAGTATCAAGGTGTTGTATTTACGTTGGTTGAAACAAAGGTTTCCCCGTTTGACGTCCGATTGGTTGATGATGTTTTCGCTCACGTAGTCCACGCCGCCACCGCATTTGTTGATGGACTCCCAAATTAGGGTTTTGTATTTGGCGCGGGTAGTGTTGGGGAACGGCTCGTTCTGCATCCCGATGGTGCTCCACATGTCATTTTCGGGGTTGAGGATGGCGATGTCGGCGTAGTAGGTGCCGTGTTGCAAAGCATAGGAAAGGCGGGCTTTGTATTCGTTGTAGAGATGGAAATACGGCCACCAATTGTTGCGTTCGCTGTAGAAGGCACCGTAGCGCAACCAGCCAGGGAACTTTACTTCGAGATTTGGTGAATAGTTGAAGCCGTGAAACACACTGTGGGTGATACCCGACATGGCCGATTGGTCGCCGCCGAGCTTCAGTTGCTCAAGGCTCATGTTGAAGACAGTGTAGGTGTTGGTCATCTCTTCACAGCTGATGGTGCGGTTGTTGGCCAGATGTGCTGCCGACGACACGAACTTGTTGACCATCGTATAGGCGCGGCCACGACGGTAATCCGTTTCCGACATCTCTTCTCCGGGCTTGTGTCTCAACCAGTTGGTCGTCCACGACTCGCCTTCGGGGATGTCGTAGCCCATGGCATTCTCCAAGGGGTAAAAGCCGCGACCGTAGGCCTGTGAGCGGGCTTTCACGCCGAGTTGATGACACCAATTAATATAGGTGTCGGTGAAACGTTCCGTCATCAGTCGAGCCTTGAAGTCCTCAAAATCGTAGCGGGCGCGTTGGACTTCTTTTTGGAAGGTGTCAGTCACGGGAACGACAGGGTCGTAATTGAGCGCGCTGCCCATCGAACCGATTTTGAAGAGGATAAACGGCAGATAATCAGTAATATCGTAGCCATAACGTCGTTGAAACTCCTCAGCCATGTCGGACGTCCAGTTGGCACCTTCCAGTTCCATGCTGTCAGTGAACAGGGCACGGATGTTGCCTTTTAGCGACCCGAGTTGCGCTTCAATTGTGTTGGACATATTATAAAGGTATCGGTTCACCGCCTCGGTGTTGAAGTGGTCCAAAACGGGTCCCGCCGCCCCAGGTGCGCCGTTGATGACTTCAAGGAAACCGTTGATTTTCACCAAGGCTGCCAGTGTGAAATTCCCTTCGGGGACTTCGACGGTGAAGATGCTGTCGGCTTGCCAAACATCGACGCCATCATCAACGCTTGAAGCGGGGTTGGGATATAATCGCAACAGCATCAGTTCCTTGGTGTTGCCCTTGTATGGCGAGCTGACCTTGGGCATGGCTTTGGCACAAAGACTGTCACGAACGATGGTTAGCGTGGTAGGGCCTGTCACCGTCTCGGCGTAGTTGACCACAATTTGCGCCCGCTCGTCTTCCTTCAAAAACTCCGCCCCGAAGGGCCAGCCCGAGCCAACGAGGAGGTCGCAGGTCATGTCAAGCTGTTTGGCTTCGTTAAAGCACACCTTGAGCATGTCGATCCATTCAGGACTCAACCATGGCAACGAGACCTTTCCGATGCTGTCGCAATAGGTAGGGAAGGCGATGGGGTTGATTTCCACGCCACCGATGCCAGCTTCCTTGAGGAGACGCATTTCGCGGATGAGTTCGTCAGCCTCTACTTTATCGCCGTTCCACCACCAGCGCACAAAAGGCCGATATTCGGACGAAGGCTGCCGAAACTCTTGGTAAAGTTGTTCAGCGGTCATTTCGTCGTTCTTGGTTTTGCATTGGCAAAGCAAGGATAAAGCTGCCAGCAGGATCCATAATGGTCTCGGTCGTTTCATGGCGGATCAATTCGCTGCAAAGATAATGATAATGGATTCAAACGAATTCAGTTAAGGCGATTTTTTGCGTTTTTCCGAGAGAATAAAAACCAATCCCGTCAGATAAGACAAAACCCCGAAAGCTTTGGCTTCCGGGGCTTTGTCGTTGTGCAACCAAGGGAAATTATTCCTTGCGCTTGGCTTCCTTGATCTTGGCCTTCTTGCCGCGCAAACCTCTGAGGTAATAAATGCGCGACTGACGGACGGCGCCAAACTTGTTGACTTCGATGTTTTCAATCATGGGAGAAGCAATCGGGAAGCATCTCTCAACACCGATGTTGTTGGAAATCTTGCGGATGGTGAACGTGCCGGTCTTGCCTTGGCCGCTGCGCTTGATGACAATGCCTTGGAATCTTTGTAAACGTTCTTTTTGACCTTCGACAATCTTGTAGGTCACGGTGATCGTGTCACCTGCTCTAAACTTCGGAAAATCTTTTACAACAATCTGATCTTCAACGAATTGAATTAATGCGTTTTTGCTCATTTTTATATATTTTTGTATATTTTTCTCTAAAAAGTGGGTGCAAAAATACGAATTATTTCGATACGAAACGAGGATTTTCAGCTTTTTTTGAAAATTTCGTACATTTCGGGTCGTCGTGCCTTGGTGCGCTCGATGGCTTTTTCCAGTTTCCACTCGCTTATTTTCAGGTCGTTGCCCGACAAAAGTATCTCTGGAACCTCCCAACCCTTGTAATTTCGTGGTCGGGTGTAAACGGGAGGCGACACCAATCCATCTTGAAACGAGTCGGAAAGGGCGGAGGTTTCGTCGCCCAAACTGCCTGGGATGAGGCGTACCAAGCTGTCGACTAGCACGGCAGCGCCCAACTCGCCTCCTGAAAGCACATAGTTGCCGATGGAGATCTCCTTGGTGACCAAATGCTCACGGATGCGTTCATCAATGCCTTTGTAGTGGCCGCAAAGGATGATAAGGTTCTGTTTCATAGATAGTTGGTTGCACAAAGGTTGGTCAAGCAACTCGCCGTCGGGACTCATGTAGATGACCTCGTCGTAGTCGCGTTGGCTTTTCAGGTGCGTGATGCAGTTGTCGACCGGCTCAATCATCATCACCATACCCGCACCGGCGGCGAAAGAGTAGTCGTCCACCTTGTGGTGCTTGTCGGTGCTATAGTCGCGGAGATTGTGCAGTCCGATTTCCACAATGCCCTTGTTTACAGCGCGTTTGATGATGGATTCGGTGAACGGTCCTTCAAACATTTCGGGGAAAACGGCGATGATGTCGATGCGCATAGAGCAAGATTTTTAAATTTTGGCAAAAGTAGGGAATTTTTGTTTATTTTTGCGCGTTTTAATCTTCAAACTAAGTCATTATGAGAAAAGTATCAATTTTACTATTGTTTTTGACGATCGTGGTGTGCGCGCAGGCGCAGGTTGCGACCGACATTTACTGGGTGCAGTTCACCGACAAGGCCAACTCACCGTATTCCATCGACAACCCTGAGGCGTATTTGAGTCCAAGGGCTTTGCAACGTCGTGCAAATCAAGGCATTGCTATTGACGAGTATGATATTCCGGTCAATCCGCAATATCTTCAGGCTGTAGCCGATTGCGGCGCGGCAATCCTGAATCCTTCCAAATGGCTCAACGGAACGTCGGTGCATGTTACCGACCCAAGCGTGATAGATGCCATCAATGCGTTGGGATTTGTTGCTTCAGTGCGTAATTGTCCGAATGACCTGAAAGCTCAGGAGCAGAAGGAACGCTGGTTGGCTAATGAGATGAAGCCCACGGCCTCAAGTCGAGGATTTAGAGGTTATTACGGCGGTGCTGAAGCTCAGGTTACCCAGTTGCATGTCAATGAGTTGCATGATATGGGCTTTGATGGTACGGGTGTCATTGTGGCTGTCCTTGATGGCGGTTTTGTCGGGACGGATGAACATTCCTGTTTCGACAACATGCGCGAAGAAGGCCGCTTTCTTGGTGTCCGTGATTTCGTTTACGGCTCCAATTCGGTGTATTCGCAGAGCACACACGGCACGTCTTGCCTGAGCACGATGGCCGCTTACGACCCCAACAATATGGTTGGAACAGCACCGAAGGCTTCCTATTATCTGATTCATACTGAGGATGGAGAATCTGAAAACATTATCGAGGAATACAACTGGGTTTCGGGCGCGGAATATGCTGATAGTCTTGGCGTTGACGTTTGCTCTACTTCGTTGGGTTACATCGACTTCGACATGAGCCAGTGGAATCATCCCCTTGAGCATTTTGACGGCAAGACCGCCCCGATGTCGATTGGCGCGGAAATTGCTGCAAGCCGTGGCATGGTTTGCATGAACGCCGCTGGCAACGAATATGGCGGCTATTGCACATTGGGCATTCCTGCCGATGCAGAGCATATCATAACGGTCGGCGCGGTTAATGCATCGGGCACTCGTGCTGATTTCAGTTCGGTAGGTCCGACCTACGACGAGCGCATCAAACCCGATGTGATGGCTATGGGCGAAGGCACCTACGTGGCTTCAGGCTATGACTGGTGGCCCTATTACAATGGCGACGGCACTTCGTTTGCCACACCGGTGTTGGCTGGTGCGGTGGCTTGTTTGCGTCAGGCGCGTCCTTACGCCTCGGTGCAGCAGATTTGCGATGCCATCCGCGCTTGTGGTAACCGTGCTAACAATCCTGATTTCTATTATGGCTACGGCATCCCTGATTTCTCGCAAGCTTTGGAGCTTCTGAACGTTGGCGAAACGCCTATGGAGGCGAATGAAATCATCGGGGTGTATCCCAATCCCTCTCACGGTGTAGTGCGCGTCATGCTGAACGGATGCGCAGAAGCCGAACTTGCCGTTTATGACATGATGGGTCGTTGCCTTTACAAATACAGTTTCAACGGGCTGAATCACACCACGTTGGAGAATTATCTGAACACATTGGAATCGGGAGTGTATTTCATCAATGCCAATTCTGAAACGGGCAGTCAGACGCTGAAAATCGTGCTGACGAGATAATATATAAAGGTATCAATACAAAGAGGACGTGCCATGCGGCGCGTCCTCTTTTGTGTTTGTCGTAGAGACGGTACCGTCTCTACTGGGTTTGAACATTATTTCAGCGGGGCGGGAGTGTGGTACTCGCGGGCACCCAGCTCCTTGTCGAGCATAATCATGCCACCGATGTGGTCGCCAATCATCTTGCAGTGGTTGACGAGGTCGCGGGCATTCTCTTCTTCTTCCACCTGCTCGTCGATGAACCAGGCGAGGAAGTTGGCGGCGGCGCGGTCTTTGTCTTCATCGGCGATGTCGCAGAGGTTGTTGATCATGGCGGTCACTTCCTTTTCATGCTTCAAGGTGTCCTCAAAGGCGGCCAGAACGGTCTTCCATTCGGTCTGCACCTTGGCGATGGGGGCGAGGATGACGCGTGCATCCTGCGAATGCAGGTAGTTGATCATGATGGCGGCGTGGGCTTGTTCCTCAAGGAACTGCACCTTGAACCAATGGGCGATGCCCTTGTAACCTTTGGCGTAGATGTCTTGCGACATGCTCAGATAGAGGTAAGCCGACCACATCTCAGCGTTGATTTGGTCGTTGATGGCTTTTGTTAATTTCTTGCTAATCATCTTTTTGTCAGTTTTTAGTAATCAGTTTTCATTTGTCAGTTTTTCAGTTAACAATTTTCAGTTGCCAGTTATCAATCAATTATTGTGATACAATTTTCAACTGATAACTGACAACTGTAAACTGTCAACTTATCCGAAATACCGTTTGTAAAGCCCTTCAAAGCCCTTGCCGTGGCGGGCTTCGTCTTTGGCCATCTCGTGGACGGTGTCGTGAATGGCGTCAAGGTTGCGTTCCTTGGCCACGCGGGCGATGCGCATCTTGTCTTCGCAGGCGCCGCATTCGGCAATCATGCGCTTGTAGAGGTTGGTCTTGGTGTCCCATACCACGTCGCCTAAAAGCTCGGCAAACTTGGCGCAGTGTTCGGCCTCCTCAAAAGCGTAACGCTTGAAGGCTTCGGCGATTTCGGGATAGCCTTCACGGTCGGCTTGGCGGCTCATGGCCAAATACATGCCGACTTCGGTGGCCTCAGCCATGAAGTGTGCATTCAGGTCTTTAATCATGTCTTCGCCGGTGCCTTTGGCGATGCCGACAACGTGTTCTGTAACGAAATTGAGGGCCGCGCTCTCGTCAACGACCTTCCATTCAACGATTTGCTTGCACTGAGGGCAACGTTCGGGAGCTTCTTCTCCTTCGTGGACATACCCGCAAATGGGGCAGATGAATTTCTTTTTCATGCGATTTTGTCTTTTTTTTGTTTTGAATTAGTTCAGATGTAATTGATAACGCAAAGGTAGGTATTTTTCTTGCACGGGCAATGGTTTTGCGGAAAAATTACTACTTTTGCAATTCGATTTCATGCTTTTTTTGATTTATTATGCTGAATAGAAGATTTTTAAGGGTCAAGGCGATGCAGGAAATCTACGCCTACCAACAGTCACAATCGGGCAGTTTGGCCGTTGCTGAGCGGCATTTGCTGGATACCGTTGACAACCTTTATGAGTTGTTCATTTATCAGCTTTCCTTTTGGGTCGAGGTGAAGCAGTTCGCCGAGCGTCGTATTGAGGAAAACCGTAACAAACTGCTCCCGACTGAGGAAGACCTGAATCCCAATCTGAAATTTGTCAACAATCGGATTCTCAATACGTTGGAGAATAATAAACATTTGTTGGCTTTGGAGGACAAATACAAAATCAATTGGGCTGATTCCCGTGAGGACTTTATCCGTTTGTGTTATAATAAGTTGTTAGAATTTCCTGAATATCAGGAATATATGGGCAGCGGAAAAGATGGTTTCGAGGATGACAAGCGTTTTTTGCTTTCTGTTATCGACAACTACATGGCAGAGGATGACGTGCTTTATGATTTCTACGCTGACAAAAAACTGGTTTTCAATAGCGATTATCAGATAGCGGTCTACTTGCTTTGGAAATTCATCAATGAGTTGACGGTGAAGTTCAATGAGGACTCCGAATTGCCGTCAGCTTATTTCGTGACGCGCGATGGTATGCCAGATAAGGAGTTCATCGTCAGGCTTTTCGAGAAAACCATCCTGCACATTCCCGAATACCGCGAACTGGTGGAGAGCAACATTTCCAATTGGGACTACGATCGTTTAGCTTTGATGGATAAAATCCTCATTTTCATGGCCATGACTGAGTTTTGCGAGTTCCATTTCATTCCCGTGAAGGTCACCATTAATGAGTATGTGGAAATCGCCAAGTTCTATAGCACTCCCGACAGCCGACGTTTCGTGAACGGTATGCTTGACAAATTGGCTGGCATTCTGAAAGAACAAGGTAAGCTCGTTAAGACGGGCATCGGCTTGATTGACAAATAGTTGTGAACCGATACAATAATCTGACCAAGTGTTCGTTATGATAAAAACACTGAAAATGAAACGGCTTAGTCCAATTTGGGGATGTTTTCTCCTGTCAATCATTATTTTACGTACCAATGCCCAAGTGAACAACGGCTTGTATAGGGCTTTGACCGATGCCAATTCGGCTCGTGTGGTGGCTCTTGGTGGGTTCCCGCTTCCCATTCACGACGGTGATTTGCAGACCGCAATATTCAATCCTTCAGCCATTTGCCCCAGTATGAACAACCAAATGACCGTTTCTTATGTCGGCGATTTCAGCGTGGGTACAAATTTTGCGACAGCGCAATATAGCCACACTTTTGAGAAACTGGGTAGCTTTGCGGCTTCGGTGCAATACTATAACTACGGCTCGATGCAATATGCTTCTGAAAGCGGTAACGTGGATGGGAGTTCTTTCAATGTCTCTGACTACGCCATCACTTTGGGTTGGGGTCGTGAGCTGACTGACAAATGGAGTATTGGCGCCAATTTGAAATATGCAGGTGTTCAATATGAAACTGGCCGTGCTGGTGCCATAGGCGTGGATGTGGCCGCCACATATTGGGCTTATTCCGATTGGGCGTTTTCGCTGGTCGCCCGCAACGTGGGAATGCAGATTTACAGCAATTTGGACAATCAAAGTGGTAGGTTTTTACCTTTCTCTCTTGATTTCATGGTTTCGAAGAAGCTTTCCCATCTGCCGATGACCTTGTATTTTGCCTACACCGACATCCAGAAGTGGAACAAGCGCTTTGACGACCCGCTTGATCTTGCTGGCAATACTGATCCTCTTACTGGACAGACCAAAGAACCGTCCAAAGTGGCGAAATTCTTCACAAATCTCGGTTGCCATTTGGTCGTGGGCAGCGAACTGGAAATTGGGAAAAACCTTGTGCTTCGGGCTTCTTACAATTACGGCACATATTATTATATGTCAGTTCCCCAAGCACGTAGTCTTGTTGGCTTTTCAGCAGGTTTCGGTGTGAAAATCAAGATGTTCGAGATCGATTATGCCATATCGAAAAACAACATTGTCGGCTCGCCCCACTTCCTGACGTTGCGCGTGGACTTGAGCAAGTTCTGAGCCATGTACCTCCACGAACTCAAACTAACGAACTTCAAGAACTGCGAAACGGCGGATTTGCTGTTTTCGGAGAAAGTGAATTGTTTTGTCGGCTTGAATGGGGCAGGGAAGACCAACATTCTTGACTCGATTTACTATCTTTCGTTCTGCAAAAGCTTTTTCGGTGCTGCTGACAAACTGAATATCAGGCATGAACAGGATTTTTTCGCTGTCCATGGTGTGTATTCGCACGACGGGAAGGACGATGAGTTGGTCTCATGTGTGCAGAAACGCGAGGCGAAAAAATCGTTCCGTTTCAACAAAAAGGAGTATGACCGTCTCAGCGAACACATTGGGAAGTTTCCCTTGGTGATGATTTCACCCTACGACCGCGACCTCATCAACGAGGGCAGCGACCTTCGCCGCAAGTTCATCGATGGCGTGATTTCACAATTCGATCCGCTGTATCTCAATGCCTTGTTGAAATACAACCGAGCCTTGCTGCAACGCAATATGCAACTGAAACACTTTGCCGAGACGCGCACCTTCGACCGTGAGTTGCTCCGTCTTTGGGAAAACCAGTTGGCACAAAACGCGGACGACATTTATCAGAAGCGCCGCCAGTTTTTAGAGGACTTTTTGCCGATTTTCCAGCATTACTATGAAATTGTCTCGGGCGGCACGGAGAAGGTGAACGTTATTTATCAATCGCGCATGGACGAGAAACCGCTAAACGAGTTGCTAGAGGAAAACTTGCAGCAAGACCGCTATTCGTCTTACACCAACGTAGGCATCCACAAGGATGACTTGGACTTCACCTTGGACGGGCATCCGCTCAAGAAATTTGGCTCTCAGGGACAGCAGAAGTCATTCGTCGTCTCGATCCGTCTAGCGCAGTTTGAGTTCAACTACCAGAAAATCGGTTTCAAGCCCATCCTGTTGCTCGACGACATTTTTGATAAGCTTGACGACCAACGTGTGATGAAGCTTGTTCGTTTGGTCGGTGACGACCATTTCGGTCAGGTGTTTATTACTGATACTCAGCAACAAAGAATCGAGAAACTGTTTGAAGATACCAGCATCAACCACAAGATTTTCGAGGTAGTGAAGGGACAAGTCAAAGAGATAGGAGGTAGCGATGGTTTATTATGACGTCCAGCCGCTCAGCGAACTCATTAAGGCCTTTTACGCGCAGCACAAAGGCCCCGGCTATGTGGATGAGCTGAAAGTCATCCAGTCGTGGTCCAAGGTAGTCGGGCCGTTCATTGCTTCCCACACCATCGACCTTTCCATCCGCAACAAAATCCTCTTTGCTCGCATCGATTCCGATGCCTTGCGCAACGAATTGGGTTATTCCAAATCATTGTTGCTCAAGAATTTGAATGAGATGGTGGGGAAGGAAGTGATTTCGGAGATTGTGTTGAGTTGAACTGTTCAACTATCTGTCTCGTCCATTCAGGCAATTCGTTCACATATCTTTTCGCGATTCACCGTCTGCAAATCCCCTGAAAATCACAATTCCTGCATTTTTTCTCGTCTTCGGTTTGGGTGAAGGGTATTTCGGTGTCTAACATTTCGGCAACCACAGCTTTTAGCATCTCTTCCATGTTGTCGATGAAGGTGGCATCTTCCAAGAAAGGCACAGATTCCTCGTTTTTAGTAGGTTTGGTTTGGCTTAGGCCGAACTCGATGTGATTGGCATAGCGCAGGCCATGGATGCATGCTTCCACTTGATTTGCAGTGATTTGTGGGTTCTCCTTCAGGTACATATATTTATAAAGGAGCAACTGTAAAGCCTTCTCGGGAATGGACTTCAGGAAGCTGAGGTCGTCATCGTCAGGGTGGCGTACTGGCACTTTGAGGTCAGGGTTGTCGACTTTTCCGGTTTTGTAGTCGATGACGCGGATGATGTTGCCCCAACGGTCGATGCGGTCGGTGCGGCCTTTGAAAAGGCAATTGCCAACGAGTGTAGCTAATTGCGCTGATAGCTCGCCTTCGGTTTTAAGTATGATTAAATCTTTGTTTTTCAGTTGGTTGGAAGTGTATTTCAAGTAGTTTTCCAACTGCTGCCTGATAGTGATTTTGTTGAGGTAGTTGAACCCGACATCGGGGAAGCCGGAAGGCATGTTTTTCTCGATGGATTGGGCGAGTTTAGTTTCCCAATTAGGCAAAACCGTTTTGTCAAATAGCTCTTTGTCAATGACTTGCAAGGAACCTTCTTTCGGAAGGTAGTCTCCGAAAAGGAATTCCAGCGTGTCGTGCGTGATAGTGCCGACCACATTGGCGCCTACTTCTTCCTCAAGACTGTTGTCCTCGATTTGCTCGATGTATTTCAGATAGTATTTCAGCGGACAATTGATGTAGGTGGAAAGTGCGGACGGGGAGAGGCCTTTTTCGCAAAGGAGGTACTTCAACCGCTCAAGTGAATTGGTCTTTTGTGCTGTCAATGAGGTGGTTATGGAAGTAGATTGAGTGTCGCTGCTGAGTGTTTCCTCTACGATGTGAATGTTTGGGTATTTGGCCAGTTCGTGCTTGATTTGCAGGATGTAGCGGCTGGCCTCACCCCCTGATGACTCTCCTAAGTTATTGTAATATAGGTAGATGTCTTCTCCGTTTTGCAGCAAACGATAGAAGTGATAGGCGAATACGGCCTGTTTTTCGGCATAACCGGGCAAACCACATTCCTTCCTGATGAAATGGGGAATGAAGCTGCCTTGCGACTTGTCAGCAGGCAGAATGCCTTCGTTGACGCTGAGGACGTGCAGTCGCTTGAAGTCAATGTTGCGGGTTTCGAGCAGACCCATGATTTGTAGTCCCTCAGTACTGCTGCTGTTCAGCTTGATGGAAGTGTTGGAAGACAGCAACTTATACAAGATTTCAATACTAATCGCGTCGTGGAGATAGCTGTCATGTCGCTCAATGACTTGTCCAATGCGGTTGAGGATTTTCCCGACTTCGCTCACCTGATTAAGCAAGAACAACAATTCATTTCTATTTTTGCTGGATTGTATCTTGTTGGAAATGAATTTGATAAGTTGATTCAAGCCATAAAGCACATTTTTGGGGTCTTGACTTTGATGGTCGTTCAGTAAAAGCCTTAAAAAAGCTTGCACATCTTTTGTATCTTGCAAGGAATCAAGGTCTTGTTGCCCGAAAATAAACTTCCCGCTGTTGACGGCTTGTTTTTTCCAACGGTCGAAAACAGCGAGCTCGGCCTTGGAAAAGATGATTTTCACCAGTTCCAAGTCCATGGTTTGCAGGACAGGCCAAATGTACCAGCCTTCTGCCGTGCGTTCCGCGCCGTTTTCGGTGATTTTCCGCTTGATTTTGTTTCGCCTGTGCAGACCGAAATATGCGTTGATAAGCTGGTTTACAGGTGTTTTCTTCATCGGATAGCCCATCGAGACCTTGAAATCCCGGAAAGCTTCGGTGTCGGGGATGGCATTCAGGACGGGGATGAGCAGGTTTTCATCGGCGAGGATGATGGCCATGTCGTTGTCCTTGCTATTCTGTAGATTGAATTGCAAAGCCTTAGCTTGCAATGTGTTGCCGCCTGCACTGACGATGTGAATGTGTTTTTCCTTATGGCCAAGTTGTTCGGAAATGCCGTTTTTCATCCAGTCGGGATGGTGGTCGATATAACACCGCGCAAAAAGTCCCGCCTCATTGTTCACATCGTCGATGTAATAGCGGTCGTAGTCGAAAAGGACTTCCGCGATGCCGTTTTTCACCAACTTGTCAATGAGTCGTTCCTCGGTCGTGGTCAAGGCATTGAAACCGGCGAAAATCACCTTCCGCTCACCGATTCGTTTGGTCAGTTCTTCATCGGAAAGATAGGCCAAATATCTGGTTATCATGCCGTAATACCCTTGACCTTTAGCGGAAAGCCTATCGCGGAGGCGAAGGTAATAATCGTAAAGCGAAGTGAAGAATTGCAGGTATTTCAGCTCTTTTTCCTTGCTTTTGGCCTCGTCGAAGTTCCAGATTTCCAGCTTTTTGTTTTGGACGATATAGTTGAAAAGGTGTGCCGCATCGATGTCGTACTGGTCGATTTCGTCAAAATCCTTGGCCATTTGTGCCGCCTGACTCCCAAAAACGCCGAGGTCGCTGTTTTGCTCCTTGTGCAGTTGCGCGTCGATGTCAATCAGTTCGAAAAGGAGGCTGAGGTTGTCCACCAAAGTGAAGCCACTCCATTGAGTGACAGCCTCTTGTATCGAAAGCATCTGAGGCAGCCAAATGGAACCATTGCAGTTTCTCTTGAACTCTGAGCGGAGGTAAAAGGCAGCACGTTTGTTTGGGAAAACCACTGTAAGTTCCTGTTGTACAAGATTGTAATGGCTCTGAATGTGGTTTGCAAGCCTTTCGATGAATGTTTCTTGATGATTTGACATACCCATAGATTCACTCGGATTTTGAAGGCATGTCATACCGAGCCTGCAAGGTGAATGTATCTATGCCTTCAAAGCCTCGGAATGACATGGGCTATATGGTTTATTATTGTTTCTCAGAGAGTTGCTTGCAGCTTGCAATTGTTCGGGTTTGCCCAAGTCAAACCAAAAACTCGGCTGGATGGGAACGGAAACGACACGTTTCGTCTTGGCCAAATGGAGATATAAGTCAATGACACTCTGCGGCTTGACTTCAAAAGCGGCGAACAAGTCATTACGGAAGAAATGCAAGCCGCTGAAGGCCTTTTCTTTGAAATCGCAGAGCTGAGGCCCCTGAACCTGTCGAAGGGCCGCCCTGTTTTCATCCACCCATTTATACTGTCTTTCAGCCTTATTCATCCATCCAACAAGCTGGTTTTCAGTGTCAAACAAAAGCTTTCTGTTGGTTTCTCTGTCTTGAGTGAGCAACCATGCATCATCTTCAGAATCAATGAATTGTTGACTTAATGCCTTGAGATTCACGTCGCTGATGATGTCCACGTTGTGAACCAAAACGGCCTTGGAATCTTTGAACAGAGGGGTAGCCTTGACGATACCGCCGCCCGTGTCCATGAGCAGGTCGCGTTCATCGGAAATCTGGATTTCGGCATTAAATAAGTGATTTGCTACAAAATCAATGATTTGCTCTCCAAAATGGTGTACATTGATGATAATGTGCCGAAAGCCGTTATCTATCAGATGCTCAATGCAATGCTGCAAAAGAGGCTTGCCGTTCAGTTCTACCAAAGCCTTGGGCTTGTTGTGGGTCAGGGCTTGGAGGCGGGTGCCGAGGCCGGCGGCCAAAATCATGGCGGTGATGTCGCTTTGGGATGTCATAGGTCGGATTCTTCTTGGATTTTGCGTTCTATGTGGTTCAGTTTCAGGTGGATGTCGGGATATGCTGTTTTCAACCAATCGTAAATGGTCTGGGCAAAAAACACAGAACGGTGTTGACCGCCAGTGCAACCAAACGATACCATTAGATTGGAGAAGTGACGTTCCTTGTAGTTTTCAATGCTTTGACTTACAATGCTTTTCACATGGTTGAGGAAGACATGGACGGGCGGTTTTGCCATCAGATAATCGATGACTTCCCAATCGCGGCCTGTCTTGTTCTTGAATTCGGGTTCACGACCTGGGTTGGGCAGGGCGCGGCAATCGAAGACGAAGCCGCCACCGTTTCCGCTGAAGTCGTTGGGATAGCCTTTCTTGAACGAAAAACTGTTCACCGTGACGGTGAGTTTGGAGTTGTTAGTTGGCAGTTGATAGTTAATAGTTGATAGTTTGGAAATGATTTTTTGTAGTTCTGGGTAGTCGTTTAATGGGTGGTTTTCGTTCCAAGTCTTCAATTCTCTTAAAGCGTAGGGAATGCTTTCAATGAAGTGTGATTTCTTTTGAATTAGACCTCTAAATCCGTAGGCACCAAGCACTTGCAGCAGCCTGAGATACACGAAATAAGGTTGGTAGAGGTCGAATTTTACTTCCTCGGGATTGACATATTGCTCCAACGCTTCTTTATAATATAGAATGAGTCGGTCGCGGACAGACTGTGGAATTTGCGCTTTCACTTGGTAGAGCAGTGATACCACATCATAGTTTAAGGGGCCTTGCCGTCCACCTTGAAAGTCAATGAAATACAGATTGTTGTCCTTCACAATGATATTACGCGACTGGAAATCTCGGTACATGAAAAAGTCATCAGGAGCTTGGCAGACGAAGTCGGCGAAGGCGTTGAAATCGCGGTTGAGGCGGGTTTCGTTGAAATCGATTTCCTCGTGCGGCTTCACGAAATAGTATTTGAAATAGTTCAAATCGTCCAAGATGGCTTGTCGGTCGAAGCGGGCAGAAGGGTAGGCCTTGCTGTAGTCAAGGCCTTGATGCCCAAAGCATTGGAACTTCACCAAATGGCTCAGCGCTTGTTGATAGAGCTGGATTACGTTTTCGTCAAAAGCTGAGGTCAATGAGTCTGTCGAAGGGCCTACTTCAAGATGTGATCTCTGCACATGTGCAAAAAGGTTGTCGTCGCCAAAATCGCATTGGAGATAGCAATTCCTGTTTTCGCTGACAGCGTAAACTTCTGGTACATTGAGTTTTAAATCGTGGAAATGCCGACTGAAAGCCAAAAAAGCCTCGTTTTCCTCAATGTTGGCGCTGTAAGTGCCTATCAGACTGCGTTTTTCGGTGATGATTCTAAAGTATTTTCGTGCCGACCCCGACTCTGCAATGGGAATGATTTCTTCGGGCGATTCTCCCAAAGAGCGGGTCAATTCGGCCAATATGTTCTGAATTTCAGCGGGTTGCATGGTTGGTTCCGTTGTTTGTCGTGAAGGCAAAGTTACGAAGAAAAATCAATTTTGGCCTAAGCGCTCCAATATTCTATAGTTTTTTCCGTTATATATTTGTTGACAAACAAAAATAAACTACTTTTGCAGAAAAATTGATTCAACCATGAGAAACAGAATATGGATAGCGGTCATGATAGTGCTTGCATTGTCGGTTTCATCATGCAAGAAGACGCGCTATTGCCGTTGCACCACCGTCCAGAACGATGAAGTGATAGAGTTGGGTGACGAGTTCTTTACCATTGAGGACGGCTCTTCGTGTTCTGACCGCGCCAGAGAAATTGAGGGCTGGGGGCAAGTGGTTTGCACTGAAGTCTCCAAAGAGGAAGCCACTGGCGAGGAAAACAACTGGTGGGAGAACTTTTTCAATATTGACAAACCCAAATGAGAATCTAAACATTGTCTAACCTAAATCTATAAGAAAATGAAAAAAGTTTTGTTGGCTGTTGCAGCCATTGCCCTGATGGGATTTGCTTCATGTTCGAAGGAAAAAGATTGCCATTGCTATTACGACTACACAATTCCGATTATCGGTACGGATGCCACCCAAGACCTTGGAGTTCGTCACATTACCGAAGGTAGCTGCAAGGACCTTGAGAGCCAAAACAGCAATTGGAACCTCAACTTTGGCGATTTGGGAACGGGTAAAATCCGTTGCGAAAAGGTGAAATGATTTTCCAAACCAGTCGAAAAGGAGCGCATATCGAAAGATATGCGCTTTTTTTTGTATTTTTGCCGCATGAGTAAGTTGAAAACCATAGCACCCATTGCGCTCAAAATGCTGCTTGGTCTCATGTTCATCGTTTCGGCCATTTTGAAGGTCTTCGACATGGACAAGTTTGAGATTTACATCTATAGCTACCATTTTTTCAGCCTCAACTTCAGCTTCCTTGTGGCGCGTGCAGCCATCATTGCAGAACTTGTGCTGGGCATCGGGCTGGTTTCCAATTGTTTGCACAAACCGATGTGGTGGGGCAGCATGGCCATGCTGATGGGTTACACCTTATTATTAATATATGCCCAAATCATAGGTCGCACCGACAGCTGCCATTGCTTCGGCGACGTGCTGCCTTTCAACCCTTGGCAGAGTATCCTGAAGAACTCGCTGCTCATGGGTCTTTTCGCTTTGGTTTATAGGGTGAAAGAATGGCGTTTCAAAGGGCAGTGGCTGGCCTTGGTTGGTGTGGCCATTGCCGCTTCGGTGGTCATTTTTTGCGTTTCGCCGCCCGACAACTTCACGCCGAACTACCAACTTGGGAAAAACCTGCAAACGGAATACTTTGAAACCGCTTTGGCCGAGCCGCCTTTGGACAACCTCCACCTCGACGAAGGCAAGCAAATAGTCTGCCTTTTTACCACGGGTTGTCGATTCTGCCAGATGTCGGCACGCAAGCTTTCGTTGATGCAGCAGTTCTATGGTTTCCCCGCCGACCGCATCACCTACGTTTTCATGGGCAGCGAAGAGGACATCGAGAAGTTTTATGAGCTGTCGGAGTCGACTCGGTATCGCAATGTACTGTTTCAGGATGTGCGTACCTTGCTGAAAATTACCGATGGGAATTTCCCCGTGCTTGTGTTGATGGACAATGGCACAGTGATTCATGAATACGGTTTCTGCAACATGAAGGAGGCGGAGATTAAAGCGTTTATGGAATAGAGAAACAAATCTCGCTAAATAAGGATTTGCTATTGATTTGTTTTCTTTTTTTCTTGCGCAAATGAAAAAGTTGATATATTTGCATCACCTCTTGAAATCTACAAATCTTAAATACTACACATTATGCAACACAAAAATTTACTGAAACAATTGACTCTGGCACTCCTGATGACGGTTGCAGTGCCTTATGCGAAATCTCAAGTAGCCCATGTGGGCGACATTCTTTGCACCAGCGGCGTTTATGTTAGCCCTGCAGAGTATGAAGCCTCTGGCCTCGAAGCCATGGGCGTTGTCTTCTATGTGGATGCCACTGGACAGCATGGGTGGGCTGTGGCTTTGGAGGATGCGGGGAGCTTTGGATGGGGACCAACTAGTGATGATACACCATTGTCCAATTTCACTTCTTTACGAGCGGCTATATATGACTTAGATGGATTATTTAATACCCAGGAAATACTCAGTTATGGGGTGAGCAACAATAAATCATTTCCAGCATTTGAAGCTGTGGATGTCACCAATGGTTGGTATCTGCCAGCCATAGGTCAGTTAAACTATCTTTATGGTAATCTTGTGGAGGTAAATGTTAGCCTTTCCACTGTTGGAGGCATGATATTTGATATGTCGGGGATTTGGGAGTATTGGTCTTCCACCGAATATGCTTCTCACTACGCTTGGAGTCTGTGTTCTTCTGGACGATTTTACGCCTTTATCAGTAGCGGTTCAAACTATTACACTAAGCCTGGAAGTAGGCGTGTTCGTGGTGTCCGCAATTTCTAATAAAACATCTCGTAACCATAAATAAATTCATTATGAGTGAGATAACGAGAAACAGGAGTGTTCTTGTTGGGCTGGTGCTGGGGTTGCTGTTGGCTTGGGGAGGGGCAACTGTGGCCCAAACAGGCAACTTGGCCAAGATAGACCTTGAGCTGCAAGAGCGGATGCACCACAGCCGCGATGCCAATGAGACCTATCGCGTCATCATTGAAATGACAGAGCAATACAATAATCCTAATCTTGAACGTGGCACGGCATTAATGACCCGCGCCCAACGACGCGATTATGTGGTGAACGAACTGAAACAGTTTGCGGAAAGCAGCCAAGCCGAGGTGATGGGTTTCCTTACCGAGCAAGGCACACGCGGGCAGGTGAATGTGCTTCACCGTTTTTGGATATTAAACGGCATTTGCTGTGAAGCCACTGCAGTCTGTATCGGGGAACTTTCAATGCGCAGCGATGTGAGGTATATGGCTTTGGATGACCAAGTTGAGTTAGACGATGCTTTTGAGACAGAACCAAATAATCGGGGCTATCCGCCCGAGGAGGGTGTTCAATGGCATGTCTCAAAAGTACGCGCTAATGAAGTTTGGACCTATAATGGCACTTCAGGCTATACTGGAGCAGGTGTTGTTGTTGCCATCCTTGACACAGGAGTGAATTATCGTCATGCCGATATTTCAGGTAATATGTGGGATGGTGTGTGTAATGGTGAAAATGGGGAAGTGCTTTATCCAAACCACGGATGGGATTTTGTGGATAATGACAATGACCCGTTTGATGGAGATGTGTTGGATGGGCATGGAAGTCATGTTGCTGGTATTGTGGCGGGTAACAATTCGGTTTATCAATCTGGGATAGCCCCAGGTTCGACAATAATGGCAATCAGAGTTGTGGGAGATAATCAGAGTTTAGATGCATTTTTTACCAATACTCTGTGTGGTTTGCAATTTGCGCTTGAATATGGTGCCGATGTTATAAATGCATCGTGGGGATACAATAGGGCTGCATGTTTAAGGTTTTATAGGGAGGCTATGGAAGTATTATTGACTGCTGGGGTGGTTGTTACAAAGTCAGCAGGCAATTTTGGGAGCAAACAAACGTACCATCCTGTGCCAAATAATATTTCTGCTCCAGGAGGATGTCCTCCACCGTGGCATAATCCTGATCAATTGACATTGGGAGGAGCAAGTGCCTTAATATGTGTAGGCAATACAACCCAAGATGATTTGCGAAATGCTACTTCTTCCATAGGCCCTGTTACATGGCAGGATGTTGTAGGTTATGAGGATTATGAGTATTTGCCAGACAATCCTAATGCAACAGGGTTGATTCGGCCAGATGTTTCTGCTCCAGGAAAGAGCATTTGGTCGATCAATAGAAATGATAATGAGGGGTATCATACCTTATCAGGTACATCAATGGCATCCCCATGTGTAGCTGGTGTCATCGCTCTTATGTTAGAAGCTAATCCTAATCTCACCCCCTCCCAAATAGATGAGATTTTGGAATCCACAGCGGTGCCGTGTGATGGACAGACATCAAAAAACAATTATTATGGTGCTGGACGTGTGGATGCCTACGAAGCGGTTACGGCTGCACTCAATCTGAATACTCCGCAACGCTATCACATCAATGTGGCTAAATTCCCCTTTGAAGATCGTTTCTTTGTGAGTGGTTCGGGACATTATTTAGCAGGTTCGTCATGTACCATCATGGCTTCGCCTACCGAGCGTTTTGACAGATGGGAAAAGGATGGCGAAATTGTTTCAAATAGTGCTGCTTTTACTATTGAGGAAGTGACTGAGGATGCCGAATATATCGGTTTCTTTTATGAAGGTGAAATCATTACGGAGGCATTTCCTGCGCAAGGGGGAAGCACAAGTGGCGATGGAATGTTTCATGCTGGCGACCTGTGTACCGTCACGGCTACACCCAACCCAGGCTTCACTTTCATGGGCTGGTATGGCAATGCATTGGGAACAATGTTGTATTCCCGACAGCCCGAATACACCTTTACCGTAACACGTGACAGACATCTGTACGCCAAGTTTGTCCTTGGAAACTATACGGTCACCACTTCATGCAGCCCAGCGGAAGGAGGTAGCGTCACAGGAGGTGGCACATATATGGTTGGTAGCACGGTGACGCTTACAGCTACGGCCAACTCGGGCTATGTGTTCAGTTGTTGGACGGAGGACGGTCAGGTGGTTTCTTCCCAGCCCACCTATTCGTTCACCTCCCTTTCTGACCGCCATTTGGTGGCCAATTTCATGCAGCCTACATTTTCCTTGGGCACACTTATCACCAATCCCGACGGTTCGAAGGGTATAGTGTTCTATATCAACCCGACTTATACGGGTGGCTGTATGGTGGCCTTGGAAGACGTTTCCACAGATTGCCCTTGGGGAAACGATGCTGACGTTACTTTTGTGAGAAACTACACTTACACGCGAAACGAGTGCCTGTTGTCGGATTTGGACGGTTATGCCAATACTGCGGTGCTTCGTGAAAACCAATCGGCCAATCCAGACTACGCCCCAGGCAGGGTGGACTTTGAGCATGGCTGGTATGTGCCCTCGGCAGGACAACTACGCAAAATATTCTCGGCACTGCCTTTCATTGAGAGCGCCATCACAAATGCAGGAGGTACCACACTTTCCGACAACGGTTATTGGAGTAGCACAGAAAACTCGGCATCCAACGCGTGGTCATCCACTTTTGAGTTGAGCAGCTATTCTAAGACCTCAAATCGTAGTTTGCGCGCTGTGCGCGACTTCTCCATCAACAACACTTTGCGTGTCCAAGTCAGTACTAACAATGCGGAACTAGGAAACGCAACGGGTTCTGGCTTCTATTCCATCGGCGCTCAGGTCACCGTAACAGCCACGCCTACGGGCGACAACCTGTTCCGTGGCTGGACGGAGAAGGGACATTTGGTGTCGCAGGATCCTACTTACACCTTCTCAGCTTACGCCAACCGTGACTTGGTGGCCAATTTCGCCGTTCGCGGTGGAGTGGGCACCTTGGTGACCAATCCTGATGGTTCACAAGGAGTATTGTTCCATGTGACTCCTGATGGCAGCCAAGGTTGGATGGTCGCACTCGAGGATGCCTCAGAGGGCTGCCAATGGGGACCAGAGTCCGATATCATTATCATGAAAGACCAAACTGTGGACTGCCAATCAATTTTTGAAGACCAATCGGGCTATTACAACACCAAACTCATCAGGATGACGCAAGGCACCGACAACGAATACGCTGCCAGCATCGTGGATTTCGATAACGGTTGGTATTTGCCTTCGGCAGGGCAGTTGCGCAAGCTGTATGCGGAATTACCCATGCTTGAGGAAGCCTTACTCAGAGCAGGTGGCAGTAGCTTGACGGATGGCGTGTATTGGAGCAGCACGGAATATTCGGCTTCGGCAGCTTCCACGCCTGGTTTTGCGTTGGGCACTACTTCAAAGACCTCGAATTGCAGGGTCAGGGCTATCCGCAATTACATTCCTGACGGAGACCATGTGGTGTTTGTGGCCTCTAATGACGAGAACTTTGGAACGACCTCAGGCGCAGGCGAGTATGATTATAATGAAACCGTGACGGTCACGGCCATGCCCAACGAAGGCTATCTCTTCGACCATTGGACGGAAAATGGCGTGACAGTGTCATACGATGCGGAATATCAGTTCCCGTTTACGGACAGCCGCTCGTTAGTGGCCAACTTTGTTGTTTCTGGCAGTATCGGCAGCATTATCCATAACTTGGATGGAAGTCTTGGCGTAGTGTTTTATGTGAATCCCGAAGGGACCGAGGGCCTTATGGTGGCCTTGGATGATGTTGCGGAGGAATGTCCGTGGGGCACCGATGGTGATATTCTTGTGATGCCAAATGTGATGTATACTGGTTCGTATGCCTTGTGCGACAGTTTGGGCGCTGAAAACACGGATTTACTCAGGCGTTGTCAAGGTACAGAAACAGGCTATGCGGCGGATGTTGTTGATGTTAGTAACGGATGGTATTTGCCCTCAGCTAGTCAGTTGCGCAAGCTCTACGCCGCCTTGCCGCTAATTGAAGAGCAACTTGTTTTTGCTGGTGGCAGCTTGCTCACCTATGATTCTTATTGGAGTAGTACGGAGTATTCTTCATCCAATGCCTTCTCGCCTATGTTTGAGATGTCGAATTCAAGCAAGACCGCCAATCATAGGGTTAGGGCAATCAGGAGTTTCCTTACTTCAGGGGTCCATTCACTTGCGGTCAGGGCCAATGATGCCTCATTTGGTTCCGTGTCAGGTTCGGGTGAATATGAATATGGTGCTTCGGCAACTGTTGTGGCTACACCTAATGAGGGCTTTGTCTTTGACCATTGGACGGAAGACGGCGCAACGGTTTCATACAACGCAATCTACCAATTCACATTTACGAGAAATCGCTCGTTGGTGGCCCATTTCATGCGTTCTGGCAGCGTGGGCAGCATTGTCACCAATGTTGATGGTAGCCAAGGTATCGTCTTCTATGCTGATCCTTCGGGTTACGGTGGTCTGATGGTGGCGCTTGAGGATGTTTCTGAGGGCTGCCAGTGGGGCGCGAATGAGGATGTGCTTTCGTTGGAGAATCTGAATCCGAGTCCAGTGCAGTACATGCTGGAGGACATGAACGGAAGCGGTAATAGCAATGTACTTAGGACGTGGCAGGATGACAATCCTGATTATGCTGTGAGCCAGATGGATTACGCCAATGGTTGGTACTTGCCCTCGGCCGGGCAAATGCGCAAGCTTTATGCTGCCTTGCCCTTGATTGAGAAGGCCATTGTAAACGCAGGGGGAACCTTGATGAACACTGACGCATATTGGACCAGTTCTGAGTGCTCATCAAGCCAGGCTTGGTCTCCTTCGTTTGAGTTTACCAAGACTAACAAGACCAACAATCTCAGGGTCAGGGCTATACGAAGCACTTTACACCCTGTGATGATAGTAGCCACCGCCAATCCCGAAGAAGGTGGTACGGTGAGTGGAGGCGGAAATTATGATTGTGGGGCAACCTGCACGCTTTCGGCTACGCCCAACGAAGGCTACAGCTTCATCAACTGGACGAAAAACGGAAACGTGGTTTCCACTGAAACCTCTTACAGCTTTACTGTGACTGAGGCTGCCGAATATGTGGCCAACTTCGAATTGAATACCTATGACATTACTGCCGCGGCCAACCCAACTGAGGGCGGTACCATTACTGGTGCAGGCTCATACAGCCACGGCACGACGGCTACTTTGACTGCTATAGCCAACGAAGGTTTTGTCTTTGCCAATTGGAAGAAGGATGGACAGCAGGTTTCAACGAGCACAAGCTACAGCTTCACCGTTACGGAAGATGCTGACTTTGTGGCCAACTTCGAGGCTCTTCCCACCTACACTGTAACTGCTACGGCCAACCCGGCCACAGGTGGTACCGTGAGTGGTGGAGGAACTTATTACGAAGGTGCTACTTGCAATCTGATGGCCACGGCCAACGAAGGCTATACCTTCATTAATTGGACGAAAAATGGCCAGTCAGTCTCGACCAATTTGGCCTACAGTTTCACGGTGACGGAGAATGTTAGCTTAGTGGCCAACTTTGAGTTGAACACATACGAGGTCACTGCCACTGCCAACCCAAGCGAAGGCGGCACCGTTTCCGGTGCAGGCACCTATTATCACGGCCAAAGCTGCGCTTTGACCGCCACGGCCAACGAAGGTTACACCTTCATCAATTGGACTGCCAATGGCACATTGCTCTCCACCGACCCGACATATAGCTTCACCGTGATGGGCAACACCACCTGTGTGGCACGTTTCCTTTCAGGCGATGCCACAGTGCAGGCTTCTACCTTCACTTCGGGTTGGAATTGGTACTCCACTTATATAGAGCAGGAGGGAGTCGACGGCCTGCAAATCCTCGAGGACGGTCTCGGCGAGAATGGCGTGCAGATCAAGTCGCAGCAGCAGTATGTGAACTATTACGAAGGCATGGGCTGGATGGGTATGCTCTCGGCCATCGACAACGAGTCGACGTACAAGATCAAGACCAACGCGGCATGCACGGTGGACATGGTCGGTTTGGAGACGACTTCAGGGCAGCATCCGATCACGGTTGGCCCAGGCTGGAACTGGATCGGCTATCCCGTCAACTCGTCCATGAGCGTTGCCACGGCGTTCTCGAACGTCACGCCTGCCAGCGGTGACCAGGTGAAGGCTCAGAACGGCTATGCCAACTACTACGATGGCATGGGCTGGATGGGTACGTTGATGACCATTGAACCTAGCATGGGCTTGCTCTACAAGTCGAACGGCGGCACGAATTTCACGCTTGTCTATCCCGCAAACTCAAAGGGAGAGACTCTTGTCGAGAACGTCACCGCCGACAACAACCACTGGGTTCCCGACATGCACGCCTATCCCGACAATATGACGGTCACTGCTGTGGTTGAGCTTGACGACAAGGAACTAAATAGCGATAACTACGAGCTGGCCGCCTTCGCCGACGGTGAGTGCCGTGGCAGCGTGAGGCTGATGTACGTCGAACCACTGAACCGTCACATCGCCTTCCTGACCATTACCGGTGAAGACGTCACCGCGCTCAGCTTCAGCCTCTATGACATGCAAATGGACGAAGAGATTCACGGTGCGAACGAGCAGATTAATTTCAGCAACAACGCCACCGTTGGCGACGTGAGAGAGCCTTACGTCCTCCATTTCTGTGGTATTACGGGCGTGGACGAATGGGCCAACAGGCTGAACGTATTCCCGAATCCCGTGGCATGTGGCGAGGTTTTGAACATCGTCATGCCTGCCGAAGACCTTGGCAAAATGCGTGTGGAAATCATCAACGCCCTCGGCGTGGTAGAGGCGTGCCATGGTGCGTCTTTACAGACGATTACCGCACCTGATGTTGCTGGAGTCTACACGTTGCACATCACCGTGGAAGGCAAGGGCACTTGCTATAGGAAACTAGTGGTGAAATGATGAAACAATTGTAGAGACGTAGCACGCTACGTCTCCACTGATTGTCAGATGATTTGTGATAGTAGAGACGCGGTACGCCGCGTCTCTACAGTTTTAATTGTCCTCAGGATTCTTCGGGAACCGCTTCCACATCTCGTAGGGGCTACCTGCTTGACTGACAAAGGTTTGCCACATGGCTTCTTCGGGGATGTTGAAAAGCTGTTCCGCTGTGATGTTGCCGATGAGCCATGAATTGCGCACCAATTCGCTTACCAGCTGCCCCGAATCCCAGCCAGCATAGCCTAAATAGAAGCGAGTGTTGTCTTCGTTGGCTATTCCAGTGGCAATCAGTGTCTTGAGGGTGTCAGCCTCACCACCCCAATAGAGGCCGTCGAGGATGGGCAAGGAGTCGGGGATGACTTCGCCCAAGGTGTGGAGAAAGAAAAGCTGGTTGTCGGCAACGGGACCACCAAGATACGCAGCCGCCTCAAAATCAGGGAATTCGTCAACGATTTGGCTGACGCTCACATTCAGCTTCTTGTTGATGATGATGCCAAACGTTCCCTCGGCCTCTTCGTGGTCGATGAGCAGAATCACCGAGCGACCGAAGTGGAAATCGTTCATTAAAGGCTCGGAAATCAGGATGTTACCTTGTTTCGGATCCAATGAATTGCTGCGTATTTTGAATCGTTCTTCCAAATCCATAGCGCAAAATTAGACTTTTTGGCCGATATTCGCGCCATAATTTGTAATTTTGTGCGATAAAACGAACCGATTTTGAAACGTACCGACAATCAATCCAAATTTGATGCCTTGCGCAAAGAATTTGTCACTTTTACCTTCGAGAGGCAGACGGTGACGCGGAGTGAAGGCAAGTTGTTCATGGCTTTCGACTTCAACCTCGATGACCGCTACTATTTTCGCCCGACGCTCGAAATCCCGGCGCGACCTTTTTTCGATTGGGACGGCGTTCCCGTTGAGCAGTTGGAGGCTTTGGCCTTCCAAATCGGCATGACGGAGTTGGTGAGCTATTGGAAAATCGCCTGCCCGAAGCGGGTGGTGGTGAAGCCTTTTTCGTTGACGGAAGCGCAGAATGCATTTTGGAAAAAGCTGTATTACAATGGTTTGGGTGAGTTTCTTTATCTGAATGGCATCGCGGTTTCTGAAGACGATTTGATGCAGATTGAAACCATAGGGAATCAGCCTTTTTCGAAGGTGGATTTGCCACTTTTGGAGCGCACTTTGGTTCCCATTGGCGGTGGCAAGGATTCCGTGGTCACAATGGAGTGCCTGAGACGCGAAATGCCTGTCATTCCGCTGATTGTGAATCCGCGCGGCGCGACATTGAATTGTGTCAAAACGACGAGCTACGGTGAAAATGACTTCATCGTTATCCATCGTACGCTTGACCCTACCATGCTGAAACTCAACGCGGAAGGCTATCTGAACGGACACACGCCATTTTCGGCATTGTTAGCATTCATCAGCGTTTTGGTGGCGTTCGGAAGCCGCTCGAAGTACATCGCCCTTTCGAACGAGAACAGTGCCAATGAAGCAACCGTTCCTGGGACGAACATCAACCACCAATACAGCAAGTCCATCAAGTTTGAGCATGATTTCAGAGAATATTTGTCTGAAAATCTGAATGATAATGTGCAGTATTTCAGCTTCTTGCGACCGTTGAGCGAGTTGCAGATTGCCAAACTGTTCGCCCAATGTGAGGACTATCATTCTGTGTTTCGCAGTTGCAACGTGGGCAGCAAGACAGATTCTTGGTGTGGACATTGCCCCAAATGCTTGTTCACTTGGATTATCCTTTCGCCCTTCCTTTCGCGCGAAAAGCTGACTTCGATTTTTGGTAAGGATTTGCTGAAAGACAATACTTTGCGCCCGATTTTTGAGGAATTGAACGGCACGGCGCCCGTCAAGCCGTTCGAGTGCGTTGGGACGGTGGAGGAGGTGCGAGCTTGCGTTGAAGCTGTTGAAAACCATGACTTTACTGCTGTCAATGCCATTCTCAAACGCTTTAACACAGCGCATTTCCTTCCCAAACACTTTGAACAAATCCTAAAATCGAGACTTCATGTTTGACCTGATACTGAATCGTTTTCGTGGCAAGCGCATCCTCATTCTCGGTTTCGGTCGTGAGGGAAAATCAACTTGGTGTTTCCTGCAAAAGTATCTGCCAGAGGCTGTTGTAGCGGTGGCGGACAAGAACGAGATGGAAGGCGTGAAACATTTTGGAAATCAGTATCTTGAGGCAATGTATGACTATGACATCGTTATCAAGACACCGGGCATTTCTTTGAAGGATTTCGACACGAGAGGAGTGGAAATCACTTCGCAGACCGACTTGTTTCTCAGCCAGTTTCATGCCCAGACCATCGGCATCAGCGGGACAAAAGGAAAAAGCACGACCACGAGCCTGATTTACCATCTGTTAAAGTCATCAGGCCGCGACGCTATTCTGACGGGCAACATCGGCATTCCCTGTTTTGACGTGATGGAAAGCATCAAACCGGATTCCATTGTGGTTTACGAGCTTTCGGCGCACCAGTTGGAGTATGTGCATAACAGTCCTCGTGTGGGTGTGCTGCTCAATGTGTTTGAGGAACATCTCGACCATTTCGGTACTTTTGAGCGTTATAAGTCAGCGAAACTCAATCTGTTACGCTTCATGAGTGAGAACGACACGGCCGTCATCCATGAAAGCCTGCTGACCGATACCTTGGATTTGTTCGTCAACAATATCGTGTTCTCCTTGTTCGATTTCAGCGACCTCATTGATGAGACTGCCCTCCCGATTTTGGGCGAACACAACCTTTTGAACGTGAAAGCAGCATTGTTGGCATGTTCAGCCTACGGCATTGATTATCGGGAAGTTATTCCGCATTTGTACACATTCAAGCCTCTGGAACACCGCTTGGAGCCTGTGGGTACCTTCGGTGGCGTTACCTTCATCAACGACAGCATCTCCACCATTCCGCAGGCCACGATTGCGGCGTGTAATACCTTGAAAAAGGTTGATTTTCTGCTTCTTGGCGGCTTTGACCGCGACATCGACTATTCACCTTTGGCCGAGTATCTGAAGCAAAATCCGATTCCTCACTTGCTGTTTACGGGTAAGGCTGGTGAGCGAATGATGGCTTTGATGGTCGGTGCTTCGACAGGCTTAGCAACCTCTGCTTCTGCTAAAGTCACTGGGGCTGTAGATGAGTCGACATTGTTTCATTATGCCAACATGGAAGAAGCTTTCACTTACCTTAAAGCCCATGCCAAGTCAGGCGATGTGTGTCTCCTTTCTCCCGCTGCGTCGAGCTACGACCAATACAAGAACTTCGAAGAACGCGGGCGTAAGTTCAAGTCGTTGGCGGAAAGCTTTGGCCGATAAAACAAGAAAGCCGCTTGGAACTCCAAACGGCTTTCATTATGGTTAATAATCTGATTACCAATCGACAGGCATGCGTTGTAGTGGCATGGTCATGCAACGTGCGCCGCCACCGCCACGCGAGAGTTCATTGCCTTCGAAAGCAACAACGCATTTGTGGTAGGTGTCGAGGTTAATTTTTCCGTTGACCACATCAGCTGCCGTGACAACGTTGAATCCGGCATCGTTGAGGGCTTGCAGCGTGTGCTGGTTGCGACCGTAGCCGAGGAACTGTCCGGGGGCGAGGCAGAAGAAATTGCAGCCGCTATGCCATTGTTCGCGGGCTCCATAATTCTCATCACCGCCGCCGCAGAAGACAGGCTCTAAATCAAGTCCGGCATCGTTGAGGGCTGCGAGAAGGTTGGGAGCATCCTTGCCGATGGCCTTCTGACCGTTAATCGTGATGTGGAAGGTCTTGAAAGCGTTGTTCATAATGACGGGCTTGTAGGCCATGCACTTATTGACATCCAGCATGGTGAACACCATATCCAAATGGATGAACGATTCGGGTTTCAATGGTAACTCCTGGAAAATCAAGTGCTTGATACCTGGGCGCGTCTTCAAGTGCTCGACCAAGGCTTCCACACCGTGCATGTTGGTGCGTGAGCCTAAACCACAGATGATGATGTCGTCGCGGATGATTTGCACGTCGCCACCTTCCACCGTTCCGATGCCATGAATATCGTATTTCAGCACGGGGTTGATGACTTTAGCCTCAATCATCGGGTGGAAGTTGTATATGGTTTCCAGAATCATGCATTCCCTTGCCCTGACAGGCGAAGCCATGTTGCTGATGAGGATGGAGTCATACATCGACAACGAGGCATCGCGCATGAAAAACAGGTTCGGCAAGGGCAGCAATGCATATTTTTCTTTGTTGATATAAGTGATGTCCTTCAGGTGGACTCCTTCAATCAGTTGGCGTGACAATTCTTTGGGCTCCAATGATTTGAGATAGGCATTCAAGAAAGCCTTGTCTTCCGCTTTACAGATGCGGTCAATCAAAGCATACTTGATATTCTCGTTTTGAAGGGTTTCCGCCAACAGGTCTTTCACTTCGTGAACCTTGGCCACTTTTTGCAGCACTCTCTTGAAATAACCGTATTCCTTTTGAGCGACTTGTACATTCAAAAGGTCGCTGAACAGATAAACGTGGGCGTCTTCGGGAGTCATGTTCTCCAATTCAAAGCCCGGAGTGTGAACAAGGACATGTTGGAGCTTTCCAATTTCTGAATTGACGCTGACGTTGATTCCGTTTGAATCCATAAAAATGATTTTGATGAAACAATAGGAGCGCTGATTTCGTGAGGCTCCAAATATCGCTGCAAAGATAGTCAGATTTCCCCGATTGTCAATGAAAAAAGTTGAAAAACAAAAGAGGTTGCCTCAGCTCTTTGGGTAAACCTTTGTCAATCACCATATAAGCCGCCAGTCTCGTCTGAATAGTAGGTCCTGAATTGTACTTTTTCGGGCTGTTGGATTTGGAGAAACTTTTCTACAGTGTTTTTGCCCCAATTTCCAACAAGCGTGCTTTCCACGATTAGGGTTTTCAGTTCTTTCAGGAAATCTTCTCGTGGAATAGGATAGGCCCCCAAACTTCGCAGATGACTTGTTTCCTGTTGGCAATCAATGAGTTTGAATCCGTTGTTAAGCAAAAACTGGTGCAGATGGTAGAAAGCCACCTTTGAGGCGTCGGTCACGGTGTGGAACATCGACTCGCCGAAAAAGGCCTTGCCGATGGAAACGCCGTACAGCCCGCCGACCAAGTCGCCATCTAAATAAGTCTCAAAGGAATGGGCCATGCCGAGTTCGTGTAGGTGACAGTAGGCCTCCACCATTTCGTCAACAATCCAAGTGCCTTCTTGGTCCTTGCGTGGCGTCTGGGCGCAATGCAGCATCACCTCACGGAAATTGGTGTCGATTCTGACTTCGAACTTGCCTGATTTCAACGTGTGTCTCAATGACTTACTGACTTTCATCTCGCCTGGTCGGATGATTAGCCGAGGGTCGAGCGACCACCACATGATGGGGTCGTTGTCGCAATACCACGGGAAGATGCCGTTGGCGTAGGCCATCAAAAGCCGTTGCGGAGAGAGGTCGCCGCCAAAGGCCAACAGGCCGTCCTCGTCGGCATGGTCGGCGGGCGGAAAGTAACAGTCGTCGTCGTTGAGTTGATACAAAATGCTCATCAGCTTGCAAAATGGAGCGCAAAAATACATATTTTTGCGGCTCAAAAAGGACAATGCCAAGATATTTCATCCACATGGCTTACAACGGCAGCCGCTATCACGGTTACCAGATCCAGCCGCACTCCGAGAGCGTGCAGCAGACGGTGGAGCAATGCCTGAGCATCAAGTTGGGGCAAACGGTTTCCATCACGGGCTGCGGACGCACCGACACGGGTGTCCATGCGCGGAACTATTATGCCCATTTCGACTTTGAAAACGAGATTTCGGATGTGGAAGCTCTTGCTAATCAGATGAATGCTTTTCTTCCTGATGACATCGTGATTTATCGGATTTGGCCAGTCGCACCTGAGTTGCACGCCCGTTTCGATGCCGTTTCGCGTACCTATCATTATTATATCACGCGCACGAAAAATCCGTTCCACACGCAGGATGCCTATTTTCTCTACGGTGACTTGGATGTGGCCAAGATGCAGGAAGCCGCCAATCTTCTCATTGAGTATGAGGATTTTACGAGCTTCTCAAAGGTGCATACCCAAGTGAAGACCAACAACTGCAAGATTATGGAGGCGCGATGGTTCGAACAAGATGGATTGCTCGTTTTTCACATCAAGGCAGACCGTTTCTTGCGCAACATGGTGCGAGCCATTGTTGGTACTTTGTTGGAGATAGGGAAGGGGCGCATGACCTTGGAGGAGTTCCGTGCCGTCATTGAGCGCAAAGACCGCTGCGAAGCCGGGACTTCGGTGCCAGCTCATGCACTATTCCTTGAGGGAGTGGAGTATCCCATGATAACTAATAACTGACAACTGATAACTGATAACTGAAAAACCATGTTCCAAAAACTCATCCAATTTTGCGTCAAACTCGTTCAGAAATATTTACCTGAGCCTTTCATTTTTGCCGTGGTGCTTACCATGGTGGCCTTCATCATTGCTATGCCCATCTGCCATCAGACCCCGATGGAGGTCGTCGAGCATTGGGGTAATGGCGTGTGGTCGCTGCTGGCCTTCGCCATGCAGATGGCCTTGGTTTTGGTGACGGGTTCGGCTTTGGCCGCTGCGCCTACCATTAAAAGAGGTATCAGCGCTTTGGCTTCAAAGCCTAAGACGCCTGCAGGTGCCATTGCTTTGGTGACAGGCATATCGGCCTTGGCCTGCTGGCTCAACTGGGGCTTCGGACTCATCGTGGGCGTCATTTTTGCCAAAGAGATTGCGAAGAAGCTGAAAGGCGTTGATTATAGGTTGCTTATCGCATCGGCCTATAGTGGTTTCGTGGTGTGGCACGCGGGCCTTTCAGGCTCCATCCCGCTGACGATGGCTACAGCTACTTCGAATCTGGAAAAGGTCACGCAAGGCGCATTGACCCAGCCTGTCGCCATTGGGCGGACCATACTTGCACCGCAAAACCTCATTATGGTGGCCGTGGTCATTGTGGCCATTGTGGTGGTCAACGCTCTGATGCATCCCAAAGGAAATCAGGTGGTTGCGATTGAGCCTTCCTTGCTGTTTGAGGAGGAACCGAAGCCTGAGCCTAAGCCTACCACACCCTCCGAAAAGTTGGAAAACAGCCGTGTGTTGTCGTGGATCATTGCTTTGTTGGGCTTGTCGTATTTGGTGATACACCTATTTATTAAAGGTGGTACTTTCGACCTCGGTTCGGTCATCATGCTGTTTCTGTTTTTGGGTGTCATCTTGCACGGCACGCCTTTGGCTTATGTCAGAGCATTTGGCAAGTCGGTGGGTGGAGCAGCGGGCATTTTGCTTCAATTCCCGTTCTATGCTGGCATTATGGGCATCATCACGGGGATAGGAGAGTCGGGCATTTGTCTGGGTACGGTAATCAGTAATGCCTGTGTATCTATTTCAACGCCAAAGACTTATCCGCTGTTTACTTTCTTCTGTGCGGCCATCCTGAACATGTTCGTGCCTTCGGGCGGCGGCCACTGGGCGATCCAAGCACCGATTATGTTTACGGCAGGGGCGGCCTTGGGCGTGGATGCCGGATTGACGGGCATGGCCATCTCGTGGGGCGATGCCTGGACCAACCTCATTCAGCCTTTCTGGGCCTTGCCGGCTTTGGCCATAGCCAAGCTCAATGCCAAGGACATCATGGGTTTCTGCATCATCGACCTGTTCGTCACAGGACTAATTATCTGCGCGGGGCTGTTGCTTTGGGCGTGATTCTTTTAAAAAGTGTCCATGCCGTCCCAAACCACCAAATCGTGGCGCACGTAGCCTTCGGTACCCCTCACTTTGATTTTGTACCAGCCTTGGGTTTTGCCTAAGCATGGGTAGGTTTTTGGGAGTTCGCCTTCTTTGAATGAGATTTGACAAATAGCAGGAGATTCAAGTGTAGGCTGTGTGCGGACATTGACGTTAGTGCGTCTGGTAAAAATGATTCCTTCGCCGTTCTTGGCGCTGAATACCACCACCTTATGCCCTTCGATTGGGACTTCGACCTTGTCTTGTACGGAAATGGTATAAGTGGTCTGGTTGGTTTGCACATAACGTCCGACCACATTGCCCTCGTTGTCGATTACCATTTTCATTTTGTCGACGGAAGCAGCCTTGATGTTAGGGTCGCCATCGTCTTCGTCTTCCGTGGTTTCCAGCAACATATCCGTCGAGTCGATGGCTTCGATAGCTTCTGTAGCCCTGGGATTATTGGATGATTCTTTGCTGAATCTTCCTCCGCATGAGTATGCCAAAAGGCTAAAACCGATAGGAAGAAAAACTATGTACCAATGCTTTTTCATGACCGTGTTCTTTATTGTGGATTGATTTTGTTGATTTCTGTCCGACAAATGTACAAAGAAAAAGCTTCACGGATGAAAAAAATCATTTTTTTTGGCAAAAGAAAGAGCAAGACTGGTTTGTAGTCTTGCTCTTCTTGTAGCGGGAATGAGAATTGAACTCATGACCTCCGGGTTATGAATCCGACGCTCTAACCTGCTGAGCTATCCCGCCATGTTTCGGGCTGCAAAAGTAGACAAAATTTCAATACCGTCAACAAAATTGTAGAAAAAAAATTCCAAGAATCAAAATAAGTCTCATGACGTTGTTTTTGGTACGGTTTTTGAAAAAGGGAAAAAATGTTCAAAAAAATCGTAGTTTTGATGAACATAAGACAATTATTACTAATTTTGCACAACTTTAAAACAACAAAAAATGAAAAAAGCTATTTATCTGCTTGGTATCATGCTCCTTTTCGTTGGAGTGGCCAAGGCGCAAGAAGTTAAGTCTCAGAACGGACCAGAAATCGAATTTGAGAAAGTGGTTCATGATTACGGCAACATCCCGTACAACGGCAATGGCGAGTGTGAATTCAGATTCACCAACACAGGCAACGAGCCTCTGCTGATTCAAAAACCCAAGTCGAGCTGCGGTTGCACCATTCCTTCATGGCCAAAAGAACCTATCCTTCCCGGCGAGTCAGATGTCATCAAGGTGACTTACAAAACCAATCGCGTGGGCAACATCAATAAGACGGTGACGGTTACCTCCAATGCTGTCACCAATTCTACCGTGGTGTTGCGCATCAAAGGTACTGTGTTGGAACAACCCACCGAAGTTGTGCCTGCCAATAACAATAAGGGTGAAGGATCTCCTGCAACCAAGAATTAATCGAAATTAATCAATTATTATTCAATAACTTAAAAAGCTGTCTAATCGTTTAGATGGCTTTTTTTTAAAACAATCGTTTATGCCACAAATATCCAAAAAAGGCACCGAGCTTCCGCAATCAGCTATCCGCAAGCTCGTCCCGTTTGCCGATGCCGCCAAAGAGCGCGGTATCCATGTGTACCACCTCAACATCGGTCAACCCGACATCAAGACGCCCGAAGGCGCGCTGAAGGCTTTGGCTGACACTAAGATTGGCGTGCTCGAGTACAGCCACTCGGCTGGCATTATGAGCTATCGCCGCAAGCTGTGTGAATATTACCATCGCCACGGCATTGAGGTGACTCCCAACCAGATCCTTGTCACCACTGGCGGCAGCGAGGCCCTGCAAATGGCCTTCACCGTTTGTCTTAACCCCGGCGACGAAATCATCATCCCGGAGCCGTATTACACCAACTACAACACTTTCGCCAAGTTGTGCGATGCCAAGATCGTCACCATTCCTAGTGACATCAAGACGGGTTTCGCCCTGCCGCCCATCGAAGATTTCGAGAAGGCCATCACACCACGTACCAAGGCTATCATGATCTGCAATCCCAACAATCCTACGGGTTACCTTTACACCAAGGAGGAGCTGCTTAAGGTGGCGGGATTGGTGAAGAAGTACGATTTGTACCTTTTCGCTGACGAGGTTTATCGTGAGTTCTGCTACGACGGTCACAAGCATTTCAGCGTGATGCAGCTTGAGGATTTGGAGCGTAACGTCATCTTGTTCGACTCTGTCTCGAAACGTTATAGCGCTTGTGGTGCCCGTGTGGGCTGTTTGGTGACGCGCAATGCCGAGGTCTATATGTATGCCATGCGTTTGGCTCAGGCCCGTCTGTCGCCGCCGAGCTTCGGTCAGATTTTTGCTGAAGCCGCCGTTGACACGCCGAAGGAGTATTTCGATGCTGTGTATAATGAATACATCGCTCGTCGCAACGTAATGGTGGAAGGAATCAACAAGATTGAGGGCTGCTTCTGCCCAATGCCGAAAGGTGCCTTCTACACCGTCATCGACCTGCCTGTGGACGACAGCGACAAGTTCTGCCAGTGGCTGCTCACCGACTTCAACTATAAGAATGCTACAGTCATGTTGGCTCCGGCTACGGGTTTCTATGCCGACCCCGAGAAGGGACGCCATCAGGCCCGTATCACCTACTGCCTCTGCATTGACGACCTGAAAGCCGCCATCAAGTGCCTCGAAGAAGCCTTGAAGGTGTATCCTGGAAGGACGGAATAATTCAGTAATATCGTAACATTGAAAATGCCGCCGAGGTTTCTTGGCGGCATTTTTTAGTACATCAGATACTTCGCCCGAATGTCCATGAACGCCTCAAGGTCGTCACGCCACGAAGCGCGGATTTCTTCCGCGCTTTTTCCGTTTTCTATGTCACGCTGCAATTGTTTGTCGCCGGAAAGCAGGTGGAAATAGTTGGTAAAGAAGCCTTTGTCGCTCAGTTGCTGATAGGCTTCGATGACCCATTGCAGATGGAGTCGGTTGGCGTTGTGGGCATAGCTGTGCGCATACTCCACTAAGTTCTCACCTCGGCAGCGCTGTCCTTCGAGCAAAGGCTTGGAGGCACCGCCAGTGCTTTGGGGCGTGAAAGTGTATTCGCCTCTCAGGTTGGGGTGGCCGTAAATCTGGAACGGTGTCTCGGTGCCACGTCCCACGCTGACAATGCTGCCCTCGAAGAAACATAGGGTAGGATAGAGGTACACGGCTTCCCAGTTGGGCAAGTTGGGTGAGGGGCGAACGGGCAGCTCGTAGATGGCATTGCGCTTGTAATTATTAATAGGTATCACGGTGAGGTCGCAGGTGAGGCCATCCTTCAGCCAGCCTTCGCCGTTCACCATTTTGGCGTATTCCCCGATGGTCATGCCATAGACGACGGGCACTTGATGCAGACCAACAAACGACTGGTTTTCAGTTTTTAATACAGGACCGTCCACATAAAAACCATTAGGGTTAGGCCTATCAAGCACGATAACGGGAAGGTTGTTTTCGGCGGCGGCTTCCATGACGTAGCTCATGGTGGAGATGTAGGTGTAGAACCGCACGCCTACGTCTTGCAAATCAAAGAGAATCAAGTCAATGCCTTGGAGCATTTCGGGCGTGGGCTTTTTGTTTTTGCCATAGAGCGAGACGATGGGAAGTCCCGTTTTCTCGTCTTTGCTGCTGTTCACTTTGGCGCCTGCATCGGCTGTGCCTCGGAAACCGTGTTCGGGAGTGAAGATTTTCCGAATGTCAACGCCCAATGATAGCAATGTGTCCACCAAATGTGTCTCGCCGATTATGCTCGTTTGGTTGGCCACTACGCCGACTCGTTTTCCTTGTAGAAGTGGCAGATAATCATCGGTTTGCATGGCTGCTGAAACATAATGCTCCTTGTCAATCAAGGTTAGGGAGGGTTTGTCATCCATCTTGAGGATTTGGGCTTGAGTTGGCGTCAGGAAGGCGCAAAGCAACAAGGCGAAAAAGAATTGTCGTTTCATCTTGGTTTTATTTTTTACCTTTGCAAAATTATTGAAAATACTGCAAATGTCGGGCCCAAAATTCATAGCAGACCGAATTTTTTCGCTTTCAAAGGAAAATCTTTCCTCCACAGTGATGCGTTTGGCCGTCGCGAGCGTGGCCTTGGCTATCACGGTGATGCTGATTGCATGGGCAGTTGTGGTGGGCTTCAAGAACCAAATCCGCGACAAGGTCGTTGGTTTTGTGGCACCGATACATGTGCAGTCGTTGGACAAAAACGAATCGGTGGAGGAAACGCCGTTTGTTCTGGATTCGCTGTTAATCAGCAGATTGAACTCTATTGAGGGCATTGCACATTACCAAATGGTGGCCAACAAGGCTGGCATGATTAAAACGGAAGACGAGATTCAGGGAGTGGTGCTGAAGGGCGTGGATGAAAACTACGACTGGAGTTATTTCCGCAAAAGCCTGCTGGATGGTCAAACGCCTGAATATCATGTTGGAGAACGCTCCAACGAGGTATTGGTTTCCAAGGTGATTGCCGACAAGATGATGCTCAATGTGGGCGATGATGTGCGTGTTTGGTTTATTGACAAGGACAATCAAGCGCGAGGCAGAAAGTTTTCAGTATCAGGCATTTTTGAAACAGGTCTCACCGAGTTTGACGAGCGTTTCGTCTTTGCTGACCTCAACCAAGTCCGCAAACTGAATGGCTGGTCGGATGACGAGACTGGACTTTTAGAAATTGCTCTTAATCAAGGTTTTGATGCTGAAGAAGTCAACGAGAAACTGTACTTTAGCCTCCCGACGAATCTGGCTTCCTACACCGCCCGCGAGAGTAACCCGCAAATCTTCGATTGGCTCGATTTGCTGGATACCAATGTCTGGCTCATCATGGCATTGATGTTGTTGGTGGCGGGCATCACGGTTATCAGTATGTTGTTGATTATCATTATCGAACGTACTTCCACCATTGGCCTCTTGAAAGCGATGGGTGCCAGCAACAAGTTCGTCCGCGAGGTGTTTTTGCTTCGTTCGTTGCGCATTTTGCTCATCGGAATGCTCATCGGGAACGTCGTTGGTCTGGGATTCTGTTTTTTGCAGCAACAAACCGGCCTCATCAAATTGGATGCCGCGACGTATTATCTCTCATGCGTCCCAATAGAATTGCATCTCAGTACCGTGATTTTCATCAATTTAGGGACTTTCCTGCTTTGGGTTTTTATGCTGCTCATCCCGACTTCGGTCATCAACCGCATCATGCCCACCAAGTCGATTCGTTTTGAATAGTTGACCTCCAATGTCATTGACTTCGTCGAATCTTCGATTTCCCGTGGAGGTTGTGGGTTGGCAAGGAATCTATTGGAGGTCAATCAATCTGATCATATTCAAGTGTTTTTTTCTTTTTTTTGACCGCCGTTCCAATAAAATCCCTATTTTAGCCGCCGAATCAACATAATTATGATGAAAGACTTTACCATCAAACCGTTGAAGGGTTACGGAGAAATCCCTTTCGGAATGACGCTTGACGAGGCGGTCAAGCTGCTGAACATGCCCGACTTTTACGAGGAGTTGAGCGACATGGAGGAAACGGGCAACCGTTCCATCTTTTACGAGTACGACAGCATCGCCACGAACATCTACTTCGAGGGCATTACGAAATCTGTGGTGGCCTGCTTTGAGACGGAAAACAAAGCGGCTACGCTGTACGGGAAAAAGGTTTTTGACCTTACGAAAGAGGAGGCCATCCAATTGATGAAGGCTCAGGGTTTCAAGGAGTTGGAGGAAGAGGATGAGGACGGCGAGTTGCGGGTTTCCTTTGAGGACGCGCTCATGGACTTCTTCTTCGAGGGTGACGAGATGACGGCGGTCAGTTGGGGCGTGCTTGTGGATGAGCAAGGGGAGATTATTTGATGAAAACCAATAAGTTACAGCAAAAATACGACGCTTTCGTAGCCTATTTCTCGGAGCACATGCCCATTGCCGAGTCAGAACTACATTACGAAAATCCGTATCAGCTCTTGGTGGCGGTGATTCTTTCAGCGCAATGTACCGACAAGCGAGTGAACATGACTACGCCTGCCTTGTTACAGCGTTTCCCAACGCCGCAGGACATGGCTGCTTCGATGGTGGATGAGATTTACACCTATATTAAAAGCATCTCCTATCCCAACAACAAAGCCAAGAACCTGTTGGGCATGGCTCAGACCTTGGTGCGTGACTTCAACGGTGTGGTTCCCAATAACTTGGAGGACCTACAGAAACTCCCTGGCGTGGGTCGCAAGACCGCTAACGTAATGATGGCCGTGGCTTTCGGCCAGCCCGCCATGCCTGTCGATACGCACGTTTTCAGGGTATCGAACCGCATCGGCCTGACTCAAAACTCTAAAAATGTGCTTGAAACCGAAAAGACTTTGGTGGCCCATTTGCCAAAAGCGGTGATTTCAAAGGCGCACCATTGGCTCATTCTGCATGGGCGCTACGTCTGTCTAGCCCGCAAGCCGAAGTGCTCGGGGTGCGGAATTACAGGGATTTGCGATTATTATCGCACGCAAACTAATCTTTAAATCATTGAATATTAAATCTTTAAATTTTGAATATATGAGAAGTAAAATCGTAGCAGGAAACTGGAAAATGAACCTCACTTTCGATGAGGCCGAAACTTTGGTTGATGACATCCTTGACCGCCTTGACGAACAGGAAGAAATGCATTGCGAAATCATCATTTGTCCGCCGTATCCTTATTTGGAGATGCTGACGGACTATGAGTTTGACGAGCAGCGTTTCAATGTGGGTGCCCAGAATTGCAGTGCTTATGACAAGGGTGCCTACACGGGCGAGGTGTCGGCCAAGATGCTGAAATCCATTGACGTGGACTATTGCATCATCGGGCACAGCGAGCGCAGGAAATACTTTGGTGAGACGAATCAAGTTTTGGCTGAGAAGATCAACCGCTTGATTGAGAACAACATATCGCCGATTTATTGTGTTGGTGAAGTGCTTGAAGAACGCGAGGCGGGCCGTCATTTCGAGGTTGTCAAGGAGCAGTTGGAGAAAGGCCTGTTCCATTTGGACGGCGACGCCATCTATGACGCCATCATCGCATACGAACCCGTTTGGGCCATCGGTACGGGCAAGACTGCCACACCCGAGCAGGCACAGGAGATGCACGCTTACATCCGCTCGTTGGTGAAGGAGCATTATGACCAAGCTGTTGCCGAAGACATCCGCATCCTTTATGGCGGCAGTTGCAACGCCAAGAACGCCACGGAGCTGTTCTTGCAGCCCGATGTGGATGGCGGCCTGATTGGTGGTGCCTCGCTGAAAGCCGATGACTTTGTCTCGATTTGTGTGCAGGCCTCACAGATTGGAATGGAATAATCACAAAACATTCAAAACCTGCAAAACTAAATGGGTTGGGAAAGCTGCCAACTGGCGGCTTTCCAGCGGCAACCCCAGTTGGGGAGCCACAGCATCCTCAATGAAGTTTTGTTAGTTTTGTAGGTTTTGTGAAAAAAAGAGAATGAAGACATTCGAGTATTCATTTACGTTACCGTCCTCTGACATTCAGCACGATATGCTGATTACGATGTTGGCAGGAATCGGCTTCGACTCGTTCATGGACGACGAATATTCCCTAAAGGCCTATTGCTCAGCGGATAACCGTGACGATATGGCCGTGGAAAACCTTTTGTTGGAACCATCTTTTTCCGACCTTCAACTCCTGAAAGTGGAGGAGATGCCCGACAAGGACTGGAACGAGCTTTGGGAAGCCTCCTATCAGCCGGTGGTGGTCAATGAGCGATGCAGGGTCAGGGCGCCTTTCCATGAGCCGGACCCAAGCTTTGAGTTCGATCTGGTCATTGAGCCGAAGATGTCGTTCGGTACGGCCAACCACGAAACGACCGCACAAATCATCCAACTGATGTTAGGGGCTGATTTTCAGGGGAAAGAAGTCCTCGATATGGGTAGCGGGACGGCGGTGTTGGCGATTTTGGCCAAGAAACTCGGTGCGGCACGCACCGTGGCCATCGACAATGACGAGTGGGCATACCGTAACGCCTTCACCAACTGTGAGTTGAATGGGATTTCCGACATTGAAATCGTTCTTGGCGATGCACAAGCCATCGAGGGCAGTTTCGATATGGTGTTGGCCAACATCAACCGCAACATCCTTTTACGCGATATGTGCCTCTATTCCAAAGCAATGCGACCTGATGCGCACATCTTTTTCAGTGGTTTCTACGTTGAGGATTTGGACAGCATCAAAGCTGAGGCAGAGCGTTTGGGGCTTCATTACCAACGTCACCTGAGCAGAAACAATTGGGTGGCTGCAGATTTTTGTAAGTAATTGAAAATCATAAATATGAATTGATGAGAAAACGCCTTTTTCCCTTGGTTGTACTATTCGTGCTCGGCCTTGGTTCCGTGATGGCGCAGCAACCTTTTTTCCCGACTGAGAAATCAGCCTTTTTTGAACAGCTTTCGGCTTATCTCAATTCCTCAACATCCAAACAAGAACGCGACGAGGCTGCTATGATCATGAATGGATTTTCTGAGGTCTGGAATGGCTATTATTCTGACAATGAGCAAACTGCCATTATGCAGTTTTGTGAGTTGCTTCATGCCAGAAGTGGCGGCAAGGTTTACGCCAACATATTCAATTTTGTGGAGGTTGTGCAGCGGATTCCCAATACAGGATTGACACAACATGATGTGAACAACTGGTTGACATACACCGATTTGAAAGCCAAAAACTCGATGAATGGCATGGATAAGTATTTGGCTTCCTGTCGTGCGCTTTTTGTTGAGAACACACTTTCTGCAAAGGGCAACTCCAAATGGGTTATGCGTGAGGCGCGTTTGGGTTTTCCATCAAAGGAGGCTTTCAACCTGACTGTGAACGGCAACTTGGCGTTGGTTTCCGCAAAAGACGAGTCGGTCATTAGGCAGACGCAGGGCGTTTACCATTTGGACGGCAACCGCTGGGAAGGCAGTGGCGGTCGAGCTGATTGGTCGCGGTTCGGTGTTGATCCGGATAGAGTGTATGTTGTTTTGCCAGAGCATTATACATTGGATCTGAGCCGGTCGGAGTATGTCATCGACTCGGTGATTTTCAAGGAAAAGCAGTATTTCCAGCAGGACATTTTGAGCCGCTTTGAGGACAAGGTGATGGTGAACACACCCGACGAAAAGACAATGTTTCCCCGAGTAAGATCCTATCGCTCGGATTATATGATCCCTAACATTTTGAGAAACATTGACTTTGAAGGTGGTATTGGTATGATGGGCAACCAAGTGGATGTTTTTGGTGGGGTGGACAACAAAGCGGTTTTCAAGTTCCGGCAGCATGGAAGGGAAAAGCTTCGCGTCGAGGCAAAGCGTTTTACGATGTCTCCAGAAGAGATTTTGGTTTCTGATCATATTTCCATGAGACTGTGGCTCGCCGACACTGCTTCGAATACGATGGAGAGAGACTCGATTTACCATAATAATCTGGGCTTCAAGTACGACAACAAATCTCGATCGATGATGATTTACCGTTCGCAGCAGGGTTATGGCGATGCGCCTTTCCACGACCATTACCACGGCCTGGATCTTTTTTTGGAGACGATGTATTGGAATGTGGATGATAACATTGTGGATTTCAGGCGGATGGAAAGTATTAATCCTGTGAGTGAGGGTGATGTGGTTTCCATCAATTATTTTCGTTTGGATGATTTCGAGAAGTTGCAGGGGTTGGATGGAAAACATCCTATGCTCCGTATTGAGAGTTTTTTGAAAAACTACGCCGATCCAGAGCATCCCGATTTGTTCCTCTGTGGTGATTTGGCTTCCTATTTGAAATACCCGATTGAGCAGGTGATTTCATTCATATTGCGCTTGCAGTCAGAAGGTTATGTTGAGTATTTCTCAGACACTAAATCCGCACTTGTATTGCCTCGTTTCTATGATATGATTGAGTCATATCGCGAAAACATTGATTATGACGTGATTAAGCTTCATACGGTAACAACAAGCCGTCAGCCAAATCTGCGTTTAGACTTGACTAACAATGAGTTGCTTGTTTTTGGTATTACCACGCAGATAGAAGGCGTCGATGGGTCAGCCATCTCATTGAGCGACCGCAAGCGCGTGGTCATCGTGCCCGATAATGGTCGTCTCGTGTTCAAGAAGAACCGCGATTTCAGTTTTTCGGGTGGCATTCTCGCAGGCATGTTTGAGTTTTTCACCAAGGATTGTCAGTTTTCCTACGAGGATTTCCAAATCGATATGAAAAAAGTCGATTCGTTGCGTTTTTACGCCAAGGCGGGCAATCAGATTGTTCCTGTGAAGGGAACTTTGGAAAGGCTGCAAGGAAGGTTGATGATTGACCGAGGCGACAACAAGTCGAGCCGTTATGAGACGCCGGAATATCCTGTTTTTCATAGCGATGCGCGTGCATTTAAGTTTTATAGACACATCAACAGCGGCGTGTTTCATCCAGGCACGGTCGACTCAGTGATGACCGCCGAAGACCTAGAAGGCAAGTTTTTCTATCACTTGCATCCGTTTGTTGTGGATAGCCTTAACGACCTTACGATGCGCAAGGTGAAGTTTGACGGCGAGCTGGTTTCGGGTGGCATTTTCCCGACTTTCGAGGAACCATTGGTCGTTATGGACGACTATTCCTTAGGTTTTGCGCACAGAATTGGGGAGAGCGACTCCGACAGCTACCCGATGTTTAGCGATTTGGGCCGTTTCCATCAAACCATTCATCTCTCCGAAAGTGGTTTTTGGGGCGATGGACAGCTTGATTATCAGACTGCTACATTCAAATCGGAGCAGTTCATGTTTTACCTTGACTCCGTCACAGGCATCACTAACCAGTTCAAGATGGTTCCACAGGCCGATGGTACACAGTTTCCGATTGCCACTGCCGATGCGCTTAAGTTGAAATGGGATATCCACATCCCTGAGCTGACGACACAAACCGTTGACAATCCGATTTGTATGTACGGAGACACCTATTTCACTGGCAAGACACGGCTCTCATCGGACGGCTATACCGCTGACGGAAAGATGCGTTTTGGCTTGACGGAGTTCAGCTCCGACCACTTTGCCTTGGACTCAAGGACTTTCGTGGCTGATTCAGCCGATTTCTTGTTGTATTCTGCTGATAGTACGACAGTTGCCTTCTCCGCGACCAACTATCGTGCTAATGTCGATTTCGATAGTCAGAAGGTGAAGTATGACTATCTGGACGACAACAGTAACCTCGATTTCCCGATGAACCAATACATTTGTTCGCTCAAGGAAGCCGAGTGGGATATGGCCACCAATAGTCTGCATGTCTTCAATCCTGTGGAGACCTTTGGCAGTTATGCCACCGCTACCACGCGTGAGGAACTTTTGGCCATCCACAGCAATGCCTCAAAGTTCATTTCGCTTGTGCCTGAGCAGGATTCGTTGCAGTTCTACAGTATGAGTGCTGAATATGACATGACCAATTACGTCATCCATGCCCATGATGTGAAGATTATCCGTGTTGCGGATGCCGCTGTATTCCCCTACATGCACGATGTGGACATCAACGCCGAGTCGAAGCTTGAACCCATCAACGGCGAACTGCTGGCTGACACGCTTAACGGTTATCACCTATATAAGGATGCCGTAGTCAATATCCACGGTCGCAACCATTATACGGCTCAAGGCATTTGGGATTACACCAACGCTGAAGGCCAAAGCACTCCGATACATCTGGATACTATCACTCCCATTGGTGGCGTGACGCATGGTTTCGCTCATATTGCTGATAATGCAGATTTTAAGTTGAGCACGCAATTTGGCTTCCAAGGTCGTATGACTTTGAAGGCGACAGAACCTTACGGTTATTTTGATGGTCAGTATGCGCTGCTGGCTTTTGAAGAGCCGCTGGCTGTTGAGCCTGCCAAAATGGTGCTTGATTCCTTGGTGCCTGTGGAAATAGAAAAGGATTCAACGAATTCCGTGGATGAAGCGAAAAACGTGGGGTCGGTTGAGCTTGCCGCAACTGCCGACACGTTGAAGTCGCTGAACAACTGGTTTGTGTCGTCTGCTTCCATCAATCCGCGAAACATCCGTATACCTATTAATATAAATGCCATCCGCAAGCAAAATCCTGAGATGTATAACGGTTTGTATTACGAGTTGGCTATCGATGGTGGTTATTTCGCGTCATTCCTTACACCCAAGAAGGGGAGAATGGATACCGATGAGACCGCTCCCTCAAACGGCTGGCTTTGGTATGATGCTGACAATCTGCGTTTTGTAGTCACCGACACGACGCAATATGACACCTATCACTACCTAGACTCGCGTGGTGTCATCAGCGGGCATGGCAGTTTTGATTTGGGTTTCGATGTGAATCTGTTGGATTTCGTTATGCATGGCAGCTATACGCAATATCCTAATGACAGCCTTATTTTCAATGGATTGAATGTGCTGAATGCGCCAGTTTTTGACGATAAAGTGTTGGAAGCCATGGCTGATGTATATGCCAATATGGAAGGCTTGTCCATCGATTTGACACAAACGGAGTACTTGGATTATTTCCGCTCTGAGAACGATGAGCAGAAGACAGAGGAACGTCGGAAAAGCATCGAACTGGAAGGCTATCCACAAATGGAAATGTCTGATTTTTATAGTAATACCATTGTTATTCCCGATTTGAAAATGGTTTGGAACGATCAACTACGCGCATTCATTTCAGTCGGTAAAATTGGCTTGGGCAACTTCGGGAATCATGTTGTCAACAAGTATGTGGATGGCTATGTGATGTTTGACCGTCGCTTGGGCAACATCACTTATTTCTTCCAAAACGACATGTTTATGACTTATATTAACTACAACTGCGGTGATGGCCAGCTTTTGGTGCACGCCACCTACGGCGACATTAATCAGCGCATGTATGACACGAAGGAGAAGAGCCGCACGGTGACCAAGAACGGCAAATCGTTCCAGTATGTTGCAGTGCCTTACGAGTCGATGCTGGATTTCCTCAACAGACTAAGATACGCAGGAATAGAATGAGAAGGAAAAAAATAGGAAAAATTTTAGATTATTCGTGATGATATTGTAATTATTTGTATTTTTACCGATTCAAACAAAAGAATATAAAAACCTATAACACAATGAAATTCATAGTATCAAGCCTTAAATTGCTGAAGAGTCTGCAAGCCCTGAGCGGTGTTATCGGCTCGAAGAACACTTTACCCATCCTTGACGATTTCCTGTTCCACTTGGATGAAAACCAACTGAAAATCACCTCGTCGGACCTTGACGTGACCATGACGGTCGCCTTGGTGCCTGACATGGTGGAAGGTACTGGCGAAGTGACGATTCCCGCACGTCTGCTGCTCGAAATCATGAAAAACTTCCCCGATGTGCCGATCACGGTTTCGGTCGACAACAACACTTTGGCCGTCGAGTTGATTGCTGGCGAGGGCCGTTACAAGCTGGCAGGTCACAAGAGTGACGAGTTTCCTCAACTGCCCGTCATGACGGAAACCTCAGTGTGGGAGATTCCCGCCAACGTGCTGGCCACGGGCTTCGAGAAGACCGTTTTCGCCACGGGCATGGACGAAATTCGTCCCATCATGTCGGGCGTGCTGATGGAAATGACCGAGAACTATCTCACTTTTGTCGCCACTGATGCGCATAAGTTGGTGCGTTACAGAAGGTTGGATGTCAAGTCAGACGTGGTGGCCTCATTCATCATGCCGAAGAAACCCATCAACCAATTGAAGAACATCCTTGCGACTATGGCTGACGAACCTGTCCGCATCGAGTTCAACAAGACCAACGCTTCGTTTGTTTTCGGTGATTATCAATTGATTTGCCGCCTTATCGAGGGTCGTTATCCCAACTACGAGGCGGTTATCCCAAAGAACAACCCCAACCAATTGACGATAGATCGTCAGACCTTCCTCGCCGCCATCCGTCGTGTGGCCGTCTTCTCCAGCAAGGCTACACATCAGGTGCGCTTCCGCATCACGGGGCAGGAAATCATGCTCACTGCCGAGGACATCGACTTCTACAATGAAGCTAAGGAACGCTTGTCGTGCAGCTATTCGGGCGACGACATGGAAATTGGGTTCAACTCGCGCTTCTTCCAGGAGATGCTGAACAACTTCGACTCCAACGAGGTGAAGCTTGAAATGTCAGCTCCGAACCGCGCAGGCATCCTTACACCCGTTGAAAACGAGAACGAGGCTGAGGATTTGCTCATGCTGCTTATGCCAGTGATGCTGAATTCCTAATCCTTTTGGAATCAAGACAAAAAAACAGCGGGCTTCGGTCCGCTGTTTTCATTTGTTGAAATATGCAGTGCTTATTTGCCAGGGGTGAGGCGCACCATGAGAACGCCGTGCGAAGGAATGCTTGAAACCACATTTTTCACCGTTGACTTGGCGATGGTCTTGTGTTGCCAAAGGTCATAAACGCTGAAGTCACCGCCCGTCGTGCGCAGTTCGGGGATGTCGTTCCAGTTGAAGTTGAGGCTCCAAGCGTCGTCGCCACGGTTGAAGAAGCAAACGGCCCATTCGTCGTTGACCAATTGCTTCACCCAGATTTGACGGTCGCCCATAGCCACGGAAAGATGCGCTTGGATGCCAAGCGGGTCTTGGTCGATGGCGATAACGTCTTTGTTGGTGAGGATGCGCTTGGTGTCTTCGCTCATATTGCTTAGATCGTTGCCAGCCATAAGCGGTGCGGCCAACATGCACCACATTGAGAAGTGGCTTTGGTCTTCGATAGCATTCATTCCTCCATTGCCGACCTCAAGCATGTCGGGGTCGTTCCAGTGGCCGGGGCCGTTGTAGGGATAGAGGTCTTGAACGAGGTCGATGATGTTGACCATGCCGTGGCCGCCCCATTCCTCTTTACCGTCCCATGTGTTGATGATATCGCCAGTAGCTCTCCAGAGGTGTCCGATGCTTTGCGCCCATTCCCAAGGCTTGGTGCTGCCCCACTCGCAAATGCTGAACACGATGGGACGACCGGCTTCCTTCAAGGCCTCGCGCATGATGGTGTAGGCGGTCTTGGAGTTGGTACCACGGTTGTTGCAAAAGTCGTATTTCAGGTAGTCCACGCCAGTGCGGGCATAGAAAAGCGCATCTTGGTATTCGTGGCCCATGCTGCCAGGTCGGCCTGCGCAGGTGTGGGTGCCGACGCAGGAGTAAAGCCCGAACTTCAGCCCTTTGGAGTGGATGTAGTCGGCGACGTACTTCATGCCGTGTGGGAAACGTTCTGGGTCGCAGATGATGTTGCCGTTGGCGTCGCGGTCTATCTGCCAACAATCGTCCACAACAATGTACTCATAACCAGCGTCTTTCATGCCCGACGACACCAAAGCATCGGCAGCCTCCATCAGCAGTTGCTCGCTGACGTCGCAGCCGAACTTGTTCCAACTATTCCAACCCATGGGTGGGGTGGGGCAGAGCGCCTCAAATTCCTCTTGAGTGAGCGGCTGTGGCTTGGGAGTTTGTGCTGTGGCGACGAAAGCCCACAACAAAGCCGAGAGGAGTAAACAATAGTGTTTCATGGTGTTGATGCGTTATGTTATTTTACCTCAACCGTCGTAGTTCCCACCATTGTCACGGGAATGCTTAGGCCTTGTTCGTTGACGGTCATGGAGATGTTGGACTTGGTGCTGCTTTGAATGACAATGCCGGTCTGCGGATGGATACTGGCTGTTCCTTCGTATGTACCGCTGATTTCATCTGTGCCTTCAACGGTGCCGTTGATGCTCACATTGATGCTTTTCTTGGAGATGGCGGTGACGGTGTAGGTCATGTTGGCAGTAATTTCGGTGCCGCTGATGCTTTGGTTCTTCTTGAAGCTCCAGGAGCTGCCAACGCTTAATTCCTTGTCGGGAAGTTGGGTGATGGCGGCGCCTAATTGGCTCATTTCGAGGTCGAGTGAGTCGATGATGTTGCCCAAGGCATCGTACTTGACGGTTCCCATCTTCTTAATGACCTTGTCCATTTCGGCGGTCTGTCCAGCCAACAAGGGGCTGGTCTTTTCGGGGTTCTCTGAGTCGTACTCCAGTTTCATGCCCATTTGCGAGATGGACATCTTGATGGCCTCGATTTGGGTCTCAATCAACGACTCTGTGTCGGTGACGCTTTTTGCGGTGAACGACTGGCGCGTTTCCATGTGCTGCTGCTGGTTCATCATTTGTCCTTGCACTTCCATCACCGTCATTATATTGGCTTTGGAGGTGATGGTGTAGGTCTTGCCTTGCTGCGGTTTCAGCCTGAGTGTAACGCCATCATTGGCCATGAACGAAAGGCTGGTCAGTCCGAAGAGGACGAGCAGCACGGGGATTAGTTGTTTCTTTTTCATTGCTTTGAATTTTGTTGAAGATTGGTCTTTTGATTTTGTCATATAGATTAATTAGGCGCAAAAATATCAAAAAAGTTGCATTGTATAAGGAAAACCGTTCATTTTTGACAATACGCAGGTGCGGAACCTTGGTTGAACGGAAGTTTTACCGTTGTAAGGTTTTTGGTTGAGGATTCAAGTGTTTTCCTTATTTTTGCGCCACAAATTCTTTTTTTATGAAAAAACCATTATTTACCCTTTTTCTGTTGCTCCTTGTTTTTGCCGCGAAGGCGCAATGGACGCTTCAGACCTACGGCGAGTACGATTATACCCGCACTTCAGGAAGTAGCGCGTCGCTTGCATTAAAAGCTGATTATCAGCTTGCTGAAAACTTCGACATCGGCTTTGGCTATCAAGGCACCACCCTCAATCGTCATGCCATCAACCTGCAGTGGCAGACCAAGCTATTGCAAGCCAAGAAAGGCACGCTCTATTTGGAGAACCGTTACCTTTACCGTCTGTTTCCCAAATATAACTTGCAGGAGTTCAACGCTTTGCTGGATCTGGGCTGGCGTAGTCGGCATTTTAACTTCCAGCTCGGTCTGACCAACCGCTTTACAGCTCCCATTCCGCTGCGCAAAAACGGTGGCATGGATGTGGTTTTCGAGCCGATGAACGTCACTTTTTGTATTGAAGGGAACATTTTCGACCAACAACATTCTTGGAACGTGGGCGCGAGAATCTCAAATTACAGAGACTTCGTCATCGAGCGTTTTACCTTGTTTTTCTATAGCTTGAATGGTTACTACGACTTCGGCAACGGCTTGAGAATCACCGCCGAAGCGGGACTGCATCCTTGTGGGGTGCTCAACCTTTCGTCGCAATACAACGGCTGGTTTGGCAATGTCGGACTGATTTGGAAACCTAAAAACTGAACACTATGAAAAAGCTACCCCTTATCATATTAGCAGCTGCCATGTTATTGGCCACTGGCTGCAACCGTCTTGATGTGGCCGGTATGGTCATCAACCGCAGTGACACTGAGGAACGCGTGGCCGACTGGCTCGACTACAACGCACAGAACGGCGAACCCGTCATCGAGAATGCCCCTGACGAGTATAACA